>Ga0209611_10000515_pt1 | contig 58256 bp, 38 predicted proteins | sample S1TSphgellanicum_3_FD_187693 | JGI IMG/M metagenome (GOLD analysis project Ga0209611, IMG submission 187693) | Host-associated microbial communities from peat moss isolated from Minnesota, USA - S1T2_Fc - Sphagnum magellanicum MG (SPAdes) (version 2) | ecosystem: Host-associated > Plants > Peat...
CACTTTCTAATTTCCAATTGCTGCAATTCTGTTTTGAAGCTTTTAGGTTTTCAATCGTTAAAGTTCCTTCAAGAGCATTTTATTGCAGCTTGTTGAGTGTTGTTGCGCACTGAGTTTTTTTTAGTGGATTTGAAGTTTGCATCGGAAGGGGAGTTGGATGTCTCGACCTACTATCGCATTGTTCGGAGCTCATGGGGCAACGGGAAGCTGTTTGCTCACCTCCTTTCTAATGTAACCTTGGTGAATGATTATGGTATGGTTTCAGGTGGCCAGGGAGCAAGTGAGGGAGTGGACAAGATGGTTAGTCATGCAGCGCAGGTGCCCACCAGTTTTGGGCGAGAGTTGAGGGTGTGCTTACGATGTGCACTTGTGAAAACTTATGATCAGGTCTATCTTCTCCCTTCTTTGAGCATGAATTATTGAGGCTGGATTTTCTTTCATTTGGAAGATCAATTTGGCACCGTAGTTCAAAGGAATTGATTGCTCTGAGAAGCACATGTATGCTTGGAAAGTATCATGGACAAACAAGTTGAAGTCTGGTTTTAGCTTGGAGTGTCCATTGGAGACTGAGACACAGATTTGTCTTGCATAATTTCTTGGCAGACTTTTTTTATGAGTATTTCCAGAACGAGAAAAGATCAATGGAGAGTTGGTATGTGCACATCTGTGAGTGTTTGCTGAATATTATCTAACTTGGAGTTATGTCATGATCATTCCAGTTCAAAGATTCGGGATGTGAAAACTGCCAGTTTTTCAACATGGACAAAGACCATGACCGGGTGTTGGAGTGCACAACTCCCAATTTTGCAGGGTATGGTTGTGCTGTCCATCCACTCCCCCTATTTGATCCAGAGACAGAAACAAAACAGAAGTTTGTGACATCTTTTTTGTTGGTGGTGGCATTGGCCACCTCTGTAATGTTAAAACACTGGTTGATATATATTTGCAGGGTTATTTCCTGTATGGATCCTACCAGCAGTTGGGCGGCTCGATGGCTGAGAATAAGTATGACCTTGTCTTCACCTGGTCACATTTTGTCATCTTGAGTCCCGTTCCTGCTACCTGTAGAAGGAAGGACCTTGCTGTTGAATCTCTAAAACCTCAACAAGATGGTTGTGATTGAATAATTGACTGATGTGATAGAGCTCAACCCCAAGACCATAGTGGGGAGGGCTTTGGCTGGTATTAGTTGCACACAAACATTCTGGACATTTTGTCACTGTTTGTACATGTTCCTCTATGTAAGAGATCTACTTACATTGACAGCTTGCAAATTTATTTTTCTTCTGTAGGCAAGTTTGTACCAGGCTGTTATGCGCTGACAGTTACAGGGGAACTTTCTGAGGAGATGCAGGTAGGTCTATTGCAGCTTCTGCCCATTGGCTAGTTTTTTCTCAGCTTAATTCATGAGAAGAATTAGATTACATGAGACTTACAGGTTTCCACTGGGTTTGAGGTGTATGGATATTTTGATGGTTAATTTGTGTGTGCAGGCTATTTGTGAGGACAACAAGGTGCGATATGTGCCGCGGTCATGACATCATGACCATACCATATATTTCTATTCTTCATCTTGCCCACCATGCCAATTGAACATAAGCACAAGCATGTGAATTCTCTATTTGGGTGGTTGAACAGTAGATGGCTGCCAAGTCACAAAACTTGCCACTGAATTGACAATTTTAGAGCTTGTAAGGACTAGTGCTCTCAAAATGCTATTTCACAAAAGTCCATTTGTAAACCAATCCTGAACTTTAATGCTTCTCAGGCCTAACTACGATACCTTTGATTTGATATGTAAAGCACTCCTCCTGTCAAGGCCTGCTCTTGAACTGATAGTATGAACTTGGACTACCCAGTATCTTCATCTCAAAGTACCATAGATGAAGATTGCATTACAAAAGTTTTTACTGATGTCCATCAGATGTTTCCTGATTTTTTGCAGTCATTTCTCATTCTGATTGTAGAACAGGTGAAGAACTAACTTCCAGACAATCTTTCTTTAAAAACCCATTTTCAAATGTATAGAGCGTCATATGTACATTTTCCTACTTTTGCTACTTCTAATACCATTTCTGACCAGGAACCTATAATGAAGTGTACTTTCCAAACTATGGAAAAAATCCCAATTCAAGGCACATCCTGGGTGGATACCTTGTTCAATGTCCCCAACACAAGAAAATGTAGCATGCTGTCCATAAATCAACCTCAACTCCTGATATCATTCTCACCTTGTCTAGCTTGAGAAATGCTGTGCCCAGTCTTCTCTAGAGGCTCTCATTGAAAATCATCTCCTGCAGCACCCAACCCAGAAGATTAAATACTCATCACCTAGAACTGACATATCATACACTCACAGACATCAATACTTGGCAAACAACTGCAGATTTCCAAGCACAAATCAGATTTTGCACTAATTTGTCGAACTCTTGCACTTTCTCAATATGTTAACAAATCTCTGCATACAGTTGAACGGTTATGCAACTCTAATCTGTAATGCACTCCCAACTCTTTGCAACACTTGCTGAAATTTTGCTTTCCTGTGAAGCTCATTGAACATATGTGAAGCAGGTCAAGACTGATGAGCACTCATGCAGACTTGGGCCAACTAGCACCAAGTCTACGAAGTCTGCAAGCAAACTGCAGGGGAGGAGAAAGACAATGTGTGCTGAAATCAGGACAGACATCACCTTGTCACACATGGGGCAGTGCTTGCTGTACTCCATCCACCCATAAATACAAGCCAAGTGAAAATGGTGGCCACATGCAGTACTAATCTTTGGATTCTCCTCTGTGTAACCTGCCAATCTCCATTTTCCATCAGACAATCTCTTTTTGCAGTGCCTTTCAACTAAGTTCAACAAAAAGCTCTGCCCTAAAAACCTTGCACTACTGGTTTCACAAGAGTTTGGACCAAAATTCAGATACAAGAAATAAACCCATTAGTTCCAAATATCAATCCACTCCATTCCAATACAGAAGACAACAAATCATGCAGCCAGCCAAGAGAGAATTGCAGCACAGCGAAAACATGAAACACAATGGCAAAATAAATCTTTGATCTTTGCATGCTGATAGATCCTTTGACTACCAACTGCTCGTCACAAAACACCTAACACTGACTGCACATATGGAATTTCTCAATTTTCCTCTCTGGAGAGCTGGTTTGCAACAAAGGAGCCTAAGCGAAAGAATAGGTTTAAGTACAAACAGTAAAGAACAGCAGCAAAGAGCCAGATGTGGTTGTATGACTTCTACAGAAAACCTCTGTGAACCTTGCTCAACAATACTACAGAAATGGAAGCAATAAATTTGAGAGAGATTTAAGTCAAGAAACTAACCATCAAGGCAAGTGGGGCACATGTCCTCATCATCAGCAAGGGAGAGTGTGGACTCAACCCTAGCAAACCCCTTTGATGACAGCAAATGCTTTTCAAAGGAATCCAGCTTAAACCCTTGACCTAGTTCTCGGTGTTCACTTCCGCCACCATTGCGTCGCTGCTGCACAGGTGCCAAGGATTCTCCACCTTTTGCTGCACCATGGAAAAGGTTCATTTGCTGCAAAGGTTCCATCTCTCCAGCATGCATATGACTCATACCACTCTTCTCCTGCCTTGATACTAAACCATCACCAACAGCACCAAGATACCAAGCTTCTGCATCATATGGTAAGGGATGTCGTGGTGGTGGTGCCTGGAATGATTCAGGTAATGATGTGTCTACATTGTTGTTGTTGTTGCCACTTAATAAGCCCGCTGTTGGTGATGTTGAGACTCGGTACTGACTCGGAGACAAGACATCCCGATCGTCTACATCATCAAACCATGTGGAATACTGCATGGAATTCCATTGAAAAATGGAATCCATACTCTTCTGATCAGAAATTTCACTGGTGGAGGAACCAGGCCACAATTTACTGAATCCAGTTTGAGCATTCAAATGCACAGTGCAGCTCCCCCCTTCAAAGACGAATGCTCAAAAGAAGCAAACCCTAAACCCAAAAGAAGCAAAACAGGAAAACAATAGTTTGTGACAAGGAGAGTGTCAGAGAGGGAGGGGGATGATACCATGCGAAGAAACCCGCACACGCAACGGCGCAGACATACGCAATTCTGGTCCATACTTCCATTTCGAAATGCCGTGTATTCTTCAAAATCCTGGGGATTTAGGCAACAGCAAACTGCACCCATTCTTGCTCTCCCCTCTCTCTCCCACCGCGCCTCGTCTCCCTTACTCTCTTAATGAACTCCTTTCTCTTCCTCTCTACTACAACTGTGCCCCCATCGCTTCCAGCTCTCTCTGCCTAATCCCATGCTGCATTGCCATGCTAAACCCTAAAACTCTGCCTTTAGCCTACTGCTACTCGAAGTCCTCAATTTCTCTCAACGTCGATAGAGAGAGTCTTGTCCGTGATCCATACAGACGAAACCTATCATACGGATGAAATTTATCCTATGGATAAAATCCTGTCCTTGTGGATGAAATCACGTTTTCATGCAGATGAAATCCACCATATGCATGGAATCAAATTTTCACATGGATGATATTTACCCTATGGATGAAATACATCCTACAGATGATGACATCATAGGAGTTACCCAATAGAAAATGAGAAAAAAGATTTGGGTTGGCATGGCCATTTCAGCCAGAGTGAAGCAACAAGCACCACTGCACACTGAAGCATGGATGATAAGTGAGTAGGAAACAGTTTTCTGTTGGGTTCCAGTTCCCCAGGCTAACCATGGTGGTCATCTCAGTTACTGTTTTTTTAATTAGCTACCTACTAAAAATTAAACAAGTGGGTTGTTAGTCTGCTTTCATGTGTGTGCACCAAGAAGACAACCCCATCAGCAAACCCCATCATCCAGACAGAGACATATAATCATCAATGTTTAGGTTGTGACCAGCAGTGTCACGAACAAAATCCATGGGTGACAGAAAATCAGAAATTCATCAATTTTTGTGATAAACTGAGTTCATCTTGTCTTCATCCCCCTCTTTCCTGAGCGCCTTAACTGCTGCTACATGTACAGCTAGCTACTATAATTATTCTCGAACCTTGTGTATTATTCGAACCTTGTGTATTAAATACTGTGTATCAGCATTTCATATCCAAGTTTCATTATTCTAGTGGAATGTAATACAAATAATGGGTGATTGGGGAGGTCATGAGAATGTACACCCTAAACATTAGCCTTCAATTTGTATATACAAAATGCTTATTAATAATGTCATCGGTATGAAATCCAACCACAACAATGACATGATGTTAAGATTACAATAGTATGATAAAAAAAAAAACACTAAATACCTTGTAACAAGCATTGTTAGGGTTGTTGGTGTAGCACAATGATTTGTGACATCATTTGAGTCCTTTGACCTTAGTTTTTCTAGGTTAAATAATAAATGATGTCGTTATTAATAACAGCAATAAGTATGTTAATGGCAAGTATTGTCACTCTTTCATGAGAGATGGTGGATTTGAAATCGGTGTTGGATAACAAAACATGCAAAAGTTATTTTAAAAAACAATCAAAATCATGCAATTCTATGTACAACCACACAAGACATAATAAAAAGACAAGGAATGGACAAAGCTTATTAGGGGTATAAATTTAGCATCTCATGGTATGTCCAATCTAACCCATGTGTAAATAATCACCTGAATTGTGGTGATAATTTAGCCATAAGTCCTATAAAGTCCTATCAGTCTGACCTTATAATCGGACTTCTCGGTAAATTACTTAAGGTCCTATATAAGGTCACACTATTGCTAATACACCCAAGTGTTAAGGCCAGAAAGCCAAATAGTAGTGTGAATGGGCCTTAAAGTTAAGTGACGGGTTTTTATTTATGGTACAACATGTGTATGTAAATACGTCCACGGATTTTTCTAGTGTATTTAGAGAGCACATTGTAAAGCATGAAAACCCACATGGCATTTCAAAAAAAAAAAAAAACGCTTACAGGTGTGAACATTGCTTTTTTTCCCCCCAATGGTACATGACCGCAACCCACCAAGAATCATGGGAAGACAATTTTAAAGTAAAATTGGGGCGTAGTATTTATGCATGGTAAAAAACCTCTCGGCCATGGGCTTTACCGGAATCGTACTCTGCCTCCCACTGGCCCTTATCTCTGGTAAAGCCCGACGGCTTTAGGCTTTTACCCTACTCTTTAACCAATCTTCAACCTAAGGTTATGTGTAAGTATGTCAAACTCACATCCCAAATGGGACATGTTAGGTTTTTATTGGCTTTGCCTACTTAGGCGAGGATATTGTATTTAGATTCATTATAGAGTATAGTAGCTTAAGGGATTTTGGCCCCTAGGTAGTAGTAGGTCTCTTTTTATATGAGGATTTTTGAAAGATGATATTTTGGTTTGTGTTGAAACTTGAGATTAGTTATAGAAGTATGATATTTTGAAGGATTTTGATTTCTTTTAGAGGATTTTTTAAAAGATTAGATTTTTGCATGGTGAAAATACTTGAGATTCCATAATTCTTCTTTTGCCTAAAGACAATTTTTAATGTAAATGGCAATTCCATAGTGTGACACACCCCTTGTTTCCAAAGAGTGGAAGGAAATTCTTGTGGTTTTTGGAATGTAAAGAATCAGGCTCAAAACCTAACAAGAGATTCCATCACACTTTTAAAACTCCATAACTAATCTCAAGTCTCAACACAAGCCAAAATGTCATAGTACAAAAACCCTCATATAAAAAAAAACCTATTACCTAGGGGCCAAAATCCCTTAAGCTACTATACTCTATAATGAATCTAAACACAATATCCTTACCTTGGTAAGCAAAGCCAAAAAAAGGCAATGTAGCTTATACAACACTATGCCTCCTAGGCATCTAGGGTAGACCTTTTGACTACAAAGTAAGACATTTAAAAGATATTTTTAAAGTGTATTTGGAGGGCACATTATATTCCTTAATATGGGTCTTTTTAAGATGGATCTTACACCTACTCCCTAAGAGTGGGAGGGATGAACTTATGCCTACATATAGATGGAAGATCCCTCCAACTCTCAAGGAGTAGGTGTAAGAACCTTATGCAAAATCAAAAGTTAGGTTTTGTGGAGAAACTCAAGTTAGTGGGCAAATATCATATTCCCACTTGTATGAGTAGCTCCACCCATACCTGACATTTGGCCCAACAATATTTCTCACATCCTTAAAATAATTTTACTTATTTATTTTATTTCAAACCCCACCCCTAAACATGAACCCAAGATAGTAAAAGGTTGGAACTTTCTAGTAACGAATCATCTAGACCATTCAATATATCTGACCAATCAAGAGTAATTGGGAATACATGTTGTGACTTTTGCCAACCTCATGATATTGAATAAGAATCTTGAGCCACAATCATTTTATTGAGCTTGCCAATAATTTGTTTTAAAAAATTTCATCCAAAACATAATGGCCAATGTGCTTCTAGTGGTCTACTTCCATGTCTTCATCATGCTTTCTTAATAGCCTTAGACAAAGTTCTCAAGAGCCTTTTTAGGGATGCTCTAACAATGTACAAAAGGTATTGCCCTAATACCTTAACAAACTCATGGGCAATTTTAATTTTTTTTGAAATTGTTGATTTTTTTGAAAATTTTAGTTCCCAAAATGTTGAAAATTTGAAATTTCAAGTTGCATAACGTTGAACATTTTGGAAACCTAAGAGTTATAAGTCCTGGTCATTAGCATGTTTTTTCTTTCATTTTTCTTTTGTCATGATAATTATACATGTTTCATTTGACCAATAATAAAACTATTAACTTTGGTGGATAATTGGATATTGTTGGTGCAAATCTTTGGTGGATATCATTTTGTAAATATCAAAATCTGACACAAGATTATTTAGGAAACACATTTCAACGAAAATCACTATTTAGAGCTTTCACCCATAGTCAACATCATAAACTTTGCATGCATCCTAATTCAATCCATTGTATTTTGAAATCAATAGATGTGAACTAAAATGTGAAAATTAATAATCAAAGAACATAAAGGCAAATGCAAACAAGTATCAAGAAATGTAATTCATTAATATTATGTATCAAAATGATTGAAATCTTCATTCATGCAAAATTATTAAATATCTTTGAAATGTGTCAAAGATCTTGAAAATTTTATACTATATGCCAAAATTCATATTAATAAATAAATAAATGGGCACTAAGGTGTTAAATCCTATTATAATAACAATGCTTGTGTGCTCTATCCATTAAGGAGAGACTATGAATGATGTAATGTCCATTTGATCCAACATTACGAGGAAAGTTCACTATTGTTATTGTGAATTTTGTGTTCTTTTTTTCATAAACCTCATGCAACATTTCCAATATATATATAATGAAAAAAATCCATTGTGCCAAAAATCTGTCTAGGTCTAGGGGAAGGCATGCACCCCTAGCTCCACTTAACAACCATGTATAGAACTAACCAACCAAACAAATAGATCTAGATATTTGATCATTTCATTTGACATTATAATGATCCTTTGCACATAGTATGATATGGAAGCACGCCAACCACATATTTTTTCTAAACAAAATGAACCTTATCTATCAATTGGAAAATCTTCTCCTATTCAAGCCTACCATAGGCCACTATGCCATCCATTAACTTACACCAAATATGATCATATGATCACAACAAATATGTTCTTTAAAGATATTCTTGTTCCTATCAATCCAGTTGAACTTCACATCATTACATGCATTTTAAATGTATCCAAATAGGTGTAAATTTTTTATAGAAATGTGGTAACTTCTTTAAAAATAAACATTACATGATGTCAAATCTTTTCATTTTATCTAGTTTTATTTGCAAAACATGTTTAAGTATGAAGATATTGGTAATTGCCCAATCCTAGGTTACTTTAACCCTAAAGATAATCATAGTATTTGGAATTGCCAAATTGCACATAAGGTAGTTTGTTTCCACTACTTTGGACATTTGTGCTCACCACACATTGACAACAATTGCCAAATGATACAAAGACCACATGAAACCAATCACTTTCTTTTCTCAAAATTTTCTTCATATATCATGCCATTTGACATTGAAACAAAGACACAATATATCATGCCATTTCTCTAGAATTCCTTGCTATAAGGTCTCTTTATTATTCAATAGCTTCCTCCCTTTTCCAATGAAGTAGTCTAACAATTACTTACCATCTATCTAATTTTGAACCCTACCATGAAAAAGATGAAAAAAGACTATACTTAACCTTTTGTTAAGAGTAAAAATATGCACTTTGTGGCAAGACCCCATGGCTCCAAATTGGAATCTCACTTCATTCCTTGCCTTTTTCATCAAGAGGTTAGACCTTGCATGTTTTGTATGTTGGAAGGTTTGGATTGAACCCTTCATTCACTTCTATTCAAGGCATGAAAAAATCATTAGTAATATATACCATTGAACAAGGTGCAAAGTCTCCATTGTTAGTGTATAATGTGATTCATTCCCCAATTGTAGTTTGTTGCATGGGGGAACATAGTTCAAAATTGTAGCTTTCAAGAATCATTGAATTATTAACTTCAACCAACTACCATGTTTTCCTTTTATCAATTGGTAAATAATATAACCTTTTCCCAACTTTGAAATATAGTGTATGGGGATTCCAAAGGTCACCAAATGTCCTTAGCTTAATTCGGTGGAATTTATTTGCTTTGGTAATGGCATCACAAATTTAGCATGCAACAAATCAATGATGAAAATCACATAAAATTTGTTCATTCATAGATTTGCACATTTTACACACAAATATCATGCATTGAACACATGTTTGACACACAAATAAATGTGTTGACAGATGAATTGTGAACCTATGAATGAAAGAATGTCACACACATTTTACAACTTTTTATAAATTCATGTGTCAAATGTGTTTTCAATGTATGATATTAATGTGCGAAATGTACAAATTATGAAGGAATGAATTTTGCACAATTTTCATTAGTAAGTTGGGAAATGCTAAATTTTTTATGGGACACCCAAAATTCTTACCTTCAAAAACATGTTTACCACCAAATATTCACATTGTATATGGCTTTTGCTTAGATAGGAAGGTTAGGGAAAATGACTTTTCTTACCACCTTCCAAAGTTTGAAAATTCTACCAAAAATTCTAAAATCCATTAATGATATAAAGTGAAAACACATTAAGCCTCCCAAAAATTGTAATCACAAGTATAATATTTTTGCAATTAATTTTTTTGGTAATGTATAGACATCACATCTTGGATTTTTTTAAAAAATACATTTGATTATTTTAAACAATCTAATCAATTTTTTTAAAAATTGACAAATAGGGAAAAACTTGAATGTATGGAATATATTTTTGACAAAATAATATTTGTCACATGATTTGAAAAATTGCATATACATTTCAAAACTAAGGTTGTGAATAGAATTATTGGTTGAATTTTTTTATGGTGCATGATATTGATATACATCAATTAAATATAAGACCAATTTAAAGTTTTTGGATGAAATTTCATTCTTTTTTTGCAATTTTAAATAATAAATGTATAATAATAATTTTTTAAAAGGAAAAAACCACTACAATATTAAAAAGGAAAAGATTTTATAAATGGACATTGCATTATTTTTTCAATATTTTTTTGTTTGGTAATGTTTCATGAACTATAAACATGGGGCTTTATGGCCATAAAAAAATTGTAAGTTATATATTATAGGTACATCTATTTTATCTGATCCTCTTCATCTAACCATTGGATCAAGATTTTGACTCAAAGTGGACTTTGAGTTCCAAAATGTTGTCATGTAAATTTTTAAGTTTATTGCTTGTCTTTAAGATAGCCAAAGATGACCATCAATTTTTTAGTTTATTATGTATTATGCTATTCATTATACATCACCTTTTTTTATAAAAAGTGACTCACCCTTAATGTGCTTTCACAATATATCGTTGTGCACCTACCCATTACAAATAAAAAATTCATTGTTTATTCTTAGATGAGTTAAATAATTTATTTTGTGTTTTAAAGTAATGTTGAGATTAAACTCATTGGATCCAAAAGTCAACAAGGCCCATGTTAAGGGTAAAAAATTATCCTATGTTGATTAAACATTGTGGATGTTTGGAGATGGTAGTACCATCATAGGATGGTAATTACTGTCAAATGGCAAAACAATTTCAGGATAATTTTAAAATGAAAATGTTTTCTAATGATAGTACCGTGTACAATGGATTACTTTCATGGGGTAGAATAATCAAAAGTTAATTATGGGAGGAATTTTAATAAAAATGATTTTAGGTATTATAAGTATATATCTTAGTCTAGTTTACTTTAAAAGACATTTTAGTAACTATTTAATTGCTAATGGTAAATATCCTACTTACTATATGTTATTTACTAGGGGGTGAAGCCACTTAGGTTAATTAGTCCAAGTGCATAAGGGATAGATGAATTTCCTCTAACTAGGATGTGTGGACTTGGGATTAATATAGGGAGATCTAGTAGGATAAAAAAAATTAGGAGGATAAGGACTCAACCTTTGTGTAGTGAACATCTTTTTTGAATTTTGAATTTATTTCTTGGGAGGAATGAAGGATTTTATGATTAGATCATTAATTTTCATTATTTGTGAGGCATTAAACATTAACATTAGGAGGATTTTTGTGTGTGACATTCATGTGTGAGAAAGAAGGAAAAGAACATGGGAAAAAATTGTATTTGTCCTTATGGAGAATGGTTAAAGGTTGTATGGAAATAATGTTTCTTCTTGGTGTGTGTTTTACTTGGAGTGTGATGAAGGAAAGGAGAGTAGTTCATATTAAATTTATATAAAGCTTTGTTACTTTTATGTATTAGTTTTTTAAAAAATTTATAAAGTTAAAATATTATTTACTATCTATTCTAGTATTTGGAATAGGAAATATTTTTTGCAACATGACAGTAGTTACCATTCGAATATAACAACAAAGAAGTAGACATGAAATTTGAGATATGTAGGGAAGGTAACATTGTTGCAGATAGTAGGTGACGCATTCCCAACCTCCTCAAAAGACTCAAATGTGAGTTTAAAATGAAAACAACGGAAGAGTAGGAAGTTAGGGCACGCTCCCTAGCTCGTAGCACTTCGGGGGTAGAGGGGCGTGCTGGAATTCCGGGATGGGATTATGAAGATTGACAAGCACTTTAATCACTCACATGGACCTGCACAAACCAAACAACAAGTTAGTTAGTGCCTAGCTGGAGCACTTTTGGTGTTAGAACAAACCACGGGCAAATTCAGACTCACAAAATTCACCACGTCTCGGACTTGGGGGAAGCCACCACCTTCCCCCTTATAGTATATTTTGTGCCTCTCCACGAGGCCCACATCCAAATGACATTTTGTCCCAGGATTCCCAAATGGGAGTCCCGAAATTCCCAAAGTTGGGACTCCCGTGGTTTTGGGGCCCCATAACTTTGTGTGAAGACCTCTAATTGAGATGAGGTCTTGATCAAAGTTGTAGCCCTCGTTGAGAACTTTCCAACAGTATGTCGCATGCTACCTGCATGTAAGGAAATTGCGTCGATTCCCGACTTTTAATGGTCGGGAGTCAAATTGCCAATTTTGACTCCTGGCTTTTCTTTTGGCCATAACTTGTGTTTTTGATGTCCAAATGGGTCATGCGAGCCCATTTTAGACATTTACATTTCAATATTTTTCCAATGATATAAAGAAATTTTCAATCCAATGGGTTTTGACCTTTGCAATCGCCCTCTGAAGATTCGGGAGTCCATTGGGACTCCAATTTCCAAAATGGGAGTTCACTTGGGAGTGTGAGGGTTCATTCCTTCACATTCTTTTGCACTCCCGGGAGCATGAAATGTGACCCCCAGGCTTCCTTCTTGGCCCGCAACCTTGCAAGCCCTTGCCTTGGTCGCGAGCCCAAAGCTAGGGTTGCGACAATAGGCAATAATCACAAAAGGTCTACAAGCATTATAAATAGTAGGCAATAACTACATGAGGTCTACAAGTTACTATGGGGTTTTTCAAGTCTACAAAGGACGATAGTTGTTGTAGGACAATAACTACGCATGATGGTAGGTAGATAGAAGGTACTCTCTACCCTCAAGTCTTTTCATTTTTCTTGTTTTTAAAAATATATATCTAATAACCCTTTCCGTGTTAATAATTAAATTCCTAGATCCTAGGGTTTTATAACCCATTTACTCAACATTGTTAAAAAAAAAAATCTTGGTCCACCAAATTTAGGCCACCAACTTTATTTTTTGCACAACAATAATCCAATGGACTTTAATCCTAGTATTGTGGTTTTGCCTAGACCATAAGATGACTTTAAATTTACAATTTTTTGGGTTGATCTAGCCCATATGTCCATGTAAAACCCAATAATGAAGTTTAATGCAATATGAACAATTATCCCTCTTTCAACAATAAATAGATGGGTGATATTCCAAAACTTGAATTTCTTCTAAATTTTATTTATAAAAGATGAATTTACATCTTGCATATCAAGACTGAATCCAAAAGCAATTCCCAATAGCTTCAAGATATCTCCTTCCCTCACCCACTTCCATTAATATTTTCCAATCCAATTAAGTTTGAAGTTCAAAGTATCATTCCAATATGGCAAAACTAATTACCAATTTTGAACTCTAGCCTTGACATGAACATGAGATTATTAAGTTTATGCAATATTTTATCTACAATTTTTTCATTCCCTTTTGAGGTAAGGGCATATCATCACCATATTGTGACAGAATTTGTTCCTTTTCTCTTCATATGTATTTTTTATATCTCCCCATTGTATATCAATTGTTTAACCATGATGTTGAGACCCACATTCAAAAATAGGTATGGGTAAGTGAGCAACCTTGCCTCACTCCCTTGTTGATTGAAAATGATGATGTCATGATATCATTAAAATAAATGGCAAATTCTACATCCTTGAAAAACAAGCTGACCACAATAATGAACCAATTAGCCATCCCGATCTTCCTCATAGTGAAGATTATGAAATCCCAATAAACCTTGTCATATGCAATTCGTAAAGTTTAATTTGAACAAAACCATATCATGATTGGAGCTTATAGCCTAATCAATTGTCTCATAAACTATTAGCGCACCACATAATGTGCCTCATAGGAAAAAAATTAATTTGATCATTACTAATCACCTCCATTGATTAACATTGACTATAAACATAATTGAGGTGTTTTTGCATAGATTTTATAGGCTACATTCAAAAGGGAAATGGGACACCATTTGCCCAACTCCTTTTTATTTGCAAATTTGTAGATTAAAGTTATCAACCCTTTGTGACCCCATTAGGTAATCTTCTAAAGTTTGGATGAAGTTTTTGATCATGTTTCTATAGTCTTCCCCAATGATATGCCAAAATCTCACATAAAGGTCAATCACAATCCCATCAAGTGAACAAGGGCCTTGCTTCTGGCCATGGCCTTTGTAGCTATGTGGAACTACTATAGTATACAAACCGGGCCATAGACACGTAGTGATAGATGCATTGTCTAAATTCCCAAATACTATAAAGTCGACAGGGGTACATGATCAAACCGTAAATGCAACATTGTTTCAGTTACAACCAATATGGTTGGAAGAGGTCAAGGATTATCTATAGATAGGATAAATACTTGGGATTCTGGCTCACACTCAAAAACAATGATTAGTAAGAATAACAAAACCCTTTATTTTACTAGAAGGAATTATGTATTGTATGGGTTGAAACAACATATTTTGATGTTGTGGAACCATAAAGGAAGCATAGAAGATATTATAGGAGCTCCATGAGGGATTTGGTGGAGGCCATTTTACAATAGACATTACTACAAAAAAATCCTTGATGTAGGATTTGGTGGCTCACATTGTTCCATGATGTTACAAAATATTGTAGATCTTATGATGCATGCCAAAGAGTTGGCGGTTTAGCCATACGAAGTTTGGTTAAATTGGTCATTACTCTACCAAAGGAAGCTTTTATGAAATGGGGACTCAATTTTGTTGTATCGATTAAACATGTGGGATGGTTTACAAGTAACAAATACATTATTGTAACTACATATTATGCTACCAAATGGGTGGAGGCCAAGGTGTTTAGGACCAACACTATGACTGTCATAACAAAAAAATTGTATGAATATATTTTGACTAGGTTTGGCTATCCACTTACCTAGTAACAATTGAAATAGTTCATTTTATTAATGATGCTATTAAGTATCTAACTAACCATTTTTTGTTTAACCACATTAGTTTTACCACTTGTTATCCATAAGGAAATGGGCAGGCAAAGTCAACCAATAAGTTTATTGTTAACCTCAATATTAAGTTAGTTAGTGAGAACAAAGCAGATTGGGATGAACATTCATTAACTATAATTTTTTCATATAGAACAACTTACAAGGTATCTACAAGGTATAGTCCATAGTAGTTGGTCTATGGATTACATCCTCTTACACCCATAGAATATGTTCTGTCGGCATTTAATGGGGACCATAGAGATGCAAATTTTGTTAGGGTATTCACTAACATACTAACAAAGTTGGAATGAATAAGCTGCATGCATAAAAAACTGTTGGGAATCAACAATGGAATCATGCTCTGTGGAATTAGCAGAATATCCAAAAAAGTAATTCAAGTTTGGAAATTATGTATTTTGGTTTCCAAAAGGAAAAAAAGCACATCTTGGAAAATTTACCAATAAGTGGTTTGGTTCGTACATAATATAGTTTTACCTACCAAATAATAATATGTTTTTGGTCACTTTAGATAAGTTTGATCCAAACCCTGTGCTTATTAATGTGAATAAATTGAAACCATATCAAATTTGAAATGAAGAAACATAGACCATAGATCAACCTGAAGTAGTCTATTGGGAAAGATAGAAAGATATTAATGTGGATAACAAGGATGAAGATTATCATGAAAAACTAGTTTCCATTGTATAAATTACACATATCAATGAAAAATTCACAACACAAGTTTAAACATTTTCTATGACAATGGATGTGGATGATATAGAAAAAAAAAGGTATTTTTGACTGGTTTTTACAACAAAAATTTAATTGCAAGCAACCTTTGTGACTAAAATCTCATTAGTCACCTTGGACAAGTCGCATGAAACATTAGTTGCAAACGACAAGGGGTATTGGATGAAAAAAAATTTCAACAAATATAAGTTCATCCTTTGACTCCATTGTATACATATTGTCACATGCGACTATGATGCAACTATTTTGGTCACAATTGAGGCAAATGATGTGTTGCCAAGTGTTTTAATGTTGAATTATTTAAAATATAATAATATTTATTATTTTGAAATAATTTAGGATGTTTAATTCAAATGCTTGGATGATCCTATATTATGACACATGCCCAATGTAAATATGCCACGTGGCACCTTAAGATGAATTTAATACAAAATATTAATATTAGGTTGGTAGGTGCCTAGTTAGGTACATAAATAGGTGCCTACAAACCTAGGCTACCTACCTACCTACCTACCTACTTAGGTAAAAAGGTAAGTAGGTAGATCTACCTTCCTAGGCTACTAGGCTAAATACCTATTCATATAAGTAGGTATTTAGGTAGGTAGGTACATAGGTTGACCCAGGTGGGTAGGTCATATTATGTACCTACCTAGCTAGGTAAATAAGTAGGTTGGGGAGGTTGATAGTTTAAAATTGTGCATAATTATTACTATTATTATTTTTTGTGGGTTAAACCTTTTGATTGGCTGATCCCATGTGCACAAATTCCTTAATGTGAAATTTGTTGACCACACCCCTTGTTTATATAGTGTTCAAAATATGAATGGAGAACAAACAATATGGGATCAATTTTGAAGTTTCAACTTCTTAACTTTCCTCATGCTTTTTGTTATTAGTTTTTAGATTTATAAACAATTCAAGTACGTGGCTCACTAGATAATTAAATAACCATTTAATTAATAATGACTAAATTTAACATATATTTATAATATAAATTATACTCTACAAATATTAAGTATTCATTATCAATTACTCAATAAATAATAATTAAAAAAATTATTACTTTTTATACATCTAGTCGAATTATAAATAATATAATTAATGTAGAAATAAAATAAAAAATTAATTAAAAATTATTTTAAATATATATTTTCAAATTGAACGAAAAATTGTTATTAAAAAAATATTCCTACATGATTTCAAAAAAGAAGTAATACAAAAATAGTTACATTAATTACTATATGATTACATTTATTATTGTAAACAAGTTTATCATAGGTAAGTAATTGCAGAATTTTTAAAAAATAAATCAAATTATTTTATAATAATTCTTAAAACTAAAATCATTACACTAATTATTTTAACTACATTATACTTTTTCCAAAATTTTAATTCAAATTTAAACTTATAAACTACAGATTGTGAATAATTATGTTCAATTAAAAAATAATTATGCATATAGTATAATTATTTATTATCTGAAGTAATTCCAATGATTTTAAAGTAATGTAACATTAATTACAGTAATTAATTTCTTTTACTGTAAGAATATAAAACATATAATGTAGAAGTGTATGTTTTGAAAAAATGATTTAGTGTAACTTATAAGTAATAAATATAATCATTTATAATTATTTATAAAAGTGATTCATTATGGATAACACTAGTAGAAAAAGCCTTAAATCTCAATGAATTATTTTTTGGAATTGAAATTTTAATTTTAGATTCCAAAAAAATAATTCTGAATTCAAATATCATTTTTTAGATGAAATAAGTATTTGAATTTAAATTAAAAATTTCAGAACTGAAATGTCAATTTTCAAATTCAAAATTGCAATGTCCATTTTTAGATTCATTAAATAATTTTCTAAATTGAAATATTAATTCTGAAAATCCAAAATAATAACTTGGAATTGCAATTTCAAGTTTCAAATCAAATTAGTTTTCAAATTTAAATTTACAAACTCAAAATTGAAATATTAATTGTTAGAATCGAAAATAATAAGTTTGAATTCAAATATCAAATTTTAGATCAAATAAGCTTTTTGAATTTAAATAAAGTTTTTAAAAATTCAAATATTTTTTTAAGGAATTGAAATAGCAAATTTCAGATTCAAATATCAAATTTCAAATTCAACTAATTCCTTAAAGAATTGAAATAATAGTTTTCACAATTGAAATATAATTTTAAGGAATTGAAATATTAATTTTCAAATTCAAATAGTTTTTTTTCAAATTCAAATAATTAAACAAAGAATTCCAATAAAAATATTTAGAATTAAATTTAGAATTAAAAATTTAAAAATTAGATTGAATTTTTAAAAATTATATAGATAATGAATTCTAGTAGCAATTTTCACAATTGAAACATCAATTTTAATGTTTAAATATAGTTTTCATAATTTTAATTATAAATTTATACTCAAACATATATTTTTGAATAAAACTAACAATTTTAAGAATTCATATTTAAAACTTCAAATTCAAATATTGATTTTTAAGTTCAAATAAAATGTTTTAGAATTGGAATAACAATTTTTAGAGTCAAATAACATTTTTAATTAAACAAAAAAATCAGAATGAAAATAAAAATTTAAATTCACATAAATATTTCTTAAATTCAAATATCAATTTTTAAACTCAAATTTATATACATTTCATAACTGAAATATTAATTTTTAGATTCATTATATAAACAATATACATACATACACATAATTAATATACAGACAAATATATATTTATGATATATGTAATATATTGTAAATATAATTTTAATACATACATAAAAATACACCCCTATGTCACCGTAGAATACCTTTAAGATGTGATTAATTTGATGACTATTGCAATTAATGGGACATATCAATGTATTCATGGATGAAAATAAACCTAAAAGTCATCCAACCAATAGGATGAAGTTTTCAATAGTTGCATCATAGTTGTAAGAATGACCAAAATAGTTGAAATTTGATTTTATAGTTGTAGATACTCTCAAATTTAGTAGCAAACGACTACAAGTCACATGTAGTTGCAAACAAAGTGATTACATTTTGGCTGATTTCTATTAGTGATAGTTTTCTGGATTTAATGCTAGGTGGTAATAAAGAGCACAACGATTCAAATCACAAAACCCTAAAAGGTAAATCAATAAATCAGGGGGCATGGGAATTAAGGGCACCAACTTGGCATGATTATGAACAATCATTTTCTCTCATTTTTCCAATTTCCATTAATTTTAGCATGTCAAAATGAATGATAAAAGTTTGGTTGGAAAGCTTAAAAGAATTGCATAGGAGAAAGAAAAAGTGCATGAAAGAAGGAATTGTAGCAATAGGAAAGACTCGTTGTAGAAGGCCAATAAAAGGGGGTGGACCATGCTTTGCATTCTGGAGTTGCAAATTTCACATTATTCCAAGTTTGTTCTCCATCTTCTTTAGACAATGATATGAGAAGGAGGATTGAGGGGGAATCTACACACTTTAACACAAACAGAAAATGAAGTTGAGATGTGGTTGTAGTTTTTAGGAGAGCGAGATACTTGAATTCGCAACAAGTGGTGAAACCATTATGCTAATCAATTCAAATTTTTTCCTTTTCAACTTTTGGTGAATTTACATCTTCATGCATTTTTATAGTCCAAATCAATTTTTAGTATAGGGTAAAACCCTTAGGTGAGGACATACATAAAATAAGGGGCCTAGGATGAGATCAAAGTCAACTCCAGCCCCACATTTTGAGAATGTTTCACACCTAAAAACATTACCCATCATAAAACATGACAATAATGTTATCATGAATCAAAAGATATTTAATATTTTACAATGGGTAAAACACAACACAAACCTAAGCATACATAGATCACAAGTTGTAGGAGGGGGATCTAATCTTAACATCCTTCCCTAAGTCAAGGAGTTGTTGTAAGATCCCTCCCCTTTTCTAGGAAGGATATTTGCAAATGTAAGGTGCCCTTCAAATAAACTAGGATTTTTTTTTTGAATTTTTATGCAATGAAGACAACATAAAATTAACATCAAGTTACACTGTCTCTAATAGACTTCCAACTAATCTCAAGAAATATAGAAAACATAATTATTGGTTGTAGCAAAACCCAAAAAATGAATGTACTTGAAAATTATAGCATAGAAAAAATGTTGATAGTGGGGGGTTTATTGTTGGGACAAATTTTTGCACATTGGTGACAATAAGAAAATTTCTACATGAAACAACAAAAGGATTTTGGACCATTAGATCTTTTCAAATTTTCTTTGAATTCACAATATGGATGGGGGACAAGAACCATCCTTACAATGGGCGACTTCCAATTGACACACCATGAGCAATTTCCCCTCACCATTCAATGTCATATGCTCTCCCCAATTGTTGCCATCCACATTGTCTCCACCTTATTACAACTTGTTGCCATCACTTACAATGTTGCAAGTTCTACATTAGAGATCATGATCAATAAGCATACAAGATCTTATGTGACAATAGGTTAGTAAGGTGAAATTTGCTTCCCATTAAAGGTCCTTTACCCCCATATCACTTGACAAATATGGGCCTTAACTTTTTCCACCCACTAGGCAACCATTCCTTCCACACACTAAGGTAATCCAAACTTAGGTGAATATGTCGTTTTGAATCAAACAAGTTCACTAGGTCATGCCATAAACATGAAAGGATTTTGATGTCTAGCCATTTGGCGTTTGGGTTCAACCAAGCATTGTGTTTGATTTTCATCCCTTTTGGTATTATTTACCTCCAAAATCTCCTTACCCAATGAAAAATAACAAATAAAATGCTCAAAAATAGATAATAGTTGGTACCAAATGTTCACACATTACAATTATATAGGTGGAGCAAGCAATCTTGCCAACAAAGGGATTGTTCTTGATCCATGGACACAAAATTAGAAACAAAAATGATCAAGAAAGAGACGGGTGGGGTTAAAAGGGGATCAACATTCATTGCACTTTTGCTTTGAAGGCCATTGCTTTAGTTCACATCCAATCCAAGGTTGACATATGTCCTTTACAAAAGATGGGTAAATTTTTAAATGATGTTTGAATTATGGTGATGGGTTCAATAGCGACGTAATGTACACCATTTGATGGTTTGGTAGTGAAGGGAAAACCTTGAATGACTTTGACAATGACCCTTATTGCTTTCATTGTCCTCTCCGCCCCGATTATCCCCCCATTGTTGTCCCCATCATCTTTTGTTCCCTTTGCCAACCTTGTTGTCCCATTGTTGAACTCATTATCCAAGTCATCGTCCACTATCGTTGTCTCATGGTAAGTTTGTAATAATGACTCATTGCATGTGTAATGAAACGTGCTTATAAATTTTCAACTCAACTTAAGATTCAATAATTTTTTTATGTAACCTACATATTGTGATGTAAATATACATTCAAGAATGACATAAAAAAGAATAAGTCCCTTCTATCAATATTTTTTAAGGTGAAAAAAGATTTATCACCCAGAGAAGATGTTTACTGAATATATCTCTCAGCAAAGTTTGCAAGAGGCTTAACATGAACCATGATTCTTGCATGTTGAGGAGCACCTTGATTTGACTGCATTTGCAGTGAACCTTAAGTTGAGTGCATTTATTTAGAATGCCTTATAATTTGCTTCATGGTTTAGACTGCATCCACTTTTCACAAATCCTGGTTAGGGACACTCAAAGCAATCACAGCACGCACAAGCCCAAAACAAGCTACAATCTTCACATTATTGCCCATTCATCTACAGCAAATGTTGCAGGCTACTTGGAGCTTAGTTAGAAACTAGAAACCCTCATGCAAGTGTTGTGGGCTACTTGAAGCTTAGCTAGAAACTAGGAATCCTCCTCATGCAGTCTACTCCCAGTACCTGGTGAGTCAACACTCCCACACCAAGTAGCAGATGTAAAGCACTAAATGAATATTGGAGCTGGGAGTCATTCAGGACAGAGACTTGTTTCAGCTTCATGGGCAGTAGTGTCAGAGTCCCAGTCGCCTGTATTAGAAGAATGGCTCCACGTTGATGATTTTGCCTGCACATTCTCACAATCCGTGCATCCTCTCCCCACTCTCTGTATACACGGGTAGTGTTGAGCTGACTTCACATCTAATTATAAAAGCTATATTTTGACCCAACTTCAGGAGAATCTGTTCTTCACAGTCTACTACACTGCTGTCATTCAGAACATGTGTTATTGAAAGGGTCTATGATCTTTCACAGATGTGTCTTGATAACAATCTCCTATCTCACGAGTTTCAATGGGTACACACTTACGCAATCAGCAAGGTGCAGGAAAAGAATCCACTCAATATGCCCCATACCCTTCACCACCATTGAGAAGTAACAGAATCCTGAGTGTGATTTGGACATGATCAAATATGAATGATTTCAAATTGCCTCTGGCTCTGAAAGGTAATTTTTAATAGTCACTCTCAAATTCAATAATCAACTATAAAGCCTGTGCATCAGTCTCTAGGGTTTAGCTTTCCAATTATTCAATGGAGCCCACAAAGTTTTTCTTCCAAACAGTGACAATTTGATGCACAGACCCCTTTGCCACTCTGCAGCATTGCACTCATCTAAACTTCATGCCCCTTCTCAACAAGTTTCTTGCTTTTGATCCTGTTGATAGGGTGCACTCATTGGAGTGATGGTTGCTTTCAATCTTACTGGTAGAGACACTCACTGGAGTGACAGCTGCAACTCCCTTATTACACATAAGAAAGCCACATAACCAAAGTGGGGCGCTCATGAAACTGTAACAAATCACCTGCACCACTTGCCACATGACATGTGCTTAAATCAAATCTGTCAACAATTGAGCAAGATGCATTGACTATGGAAACCTGAAAAAATCCAAACCACCAACTCAACCAATCCTGTTTGTGTGTACAAGTCCAGTATCACAAATAATTCCATGCCGGTGTCTAAAACACATCTGTGGAAATCACCTTATATCCAGTTGGTTGTTAGGTCATTGAGTTTGTCTTGTTCAAATGGACCGCAGCATGATCCTCCAAATACTCGACACCCTGCATTTCTGTCAATCTGTGCACATGCGATAAAAATTCACATGTCTTTAATAGACTCTAACCAAATGGAAGAAATGTGACCACAAGAAACCTAGACTGGACTGTCACAGCAAAAGACAACATAACAAGACAATGCTGACATTCTGAGTCTGCAGTGTGACAATTGAACTTTATGAACAGTAAAATGCAAATTTTACCTGCTACAAGTGCGATCCTTGGCAAACCCCAACTCATTGTCCACCAACAGATCTGCTTCATCACTATGACTTGAGCGGGAATTTTTCCTGCGGGGTGCATCTCGAATGGTCACCACCTTTGCAAACAGCTCCAATGCTGGTGCTTCTGCTGAACATAGGAAACGAGCTCTATGCTCATACATAACCTTCCCAACCAACCAAGCACACACTTAGAAACTTGTGACTGCCAGCCTATACAAAGCTCTAACCCATACGCTTGGCACCAAGCTTGATCACTAACCCTAGGTCACATTGTACATGTGCAAAATTGGGTGTTCAACTCTCCTCCAAAATATAGCATCACTCAAATAGGCAGTGACCTAATTCCCAAGTTCACAATTGCAAGTATTTACTATAACAAGAAACAGAGAGGATCTTACATCCACAAGAGTTACAAACCGATAAGCTGAGGAGCGGTTATGGGAACCAAACACGGGAACACCATCCAATGCCAGAGTGTGAAAACTTTCTGCTCCTCCAAACCACACACAGTGCAATCCTCCATCAGCTAACTTTATGGATGCCATTGCCTTCTGCTTGTCTAATCAAGAGGCAAATAACATTGGGGTCCCCCACAAAATTCAGGGTCAAGGTCTCAAGTTCAGATCTATTACGGAAGAGTCCAATGTAGTCAGCTGCACCCAATGGCATATCACACAGCTCGTGAAACTGGAAGAAAGCACACCCAGCAGCTGACAAAGGGACCTGCATGATCAGAGGGATGCCAACAACTTTCAAAACCAGAATTGGCAAAGTAGTGCCATCTGTTTCTTATTATAAGTTGCTTGAAACTTTCAAAACCAGAATTGGCAAAGTAGTGCCATCTGTTTCTTATTATAAGTTGCTTGAAACACTGACCTGCAGTCTTCTACCCATAACCACTTCCACAGTTGTTGGCACTGCTTTTTCATCCTGTATCAGAGACTGAAATTTCATGTGCAATAACTCTGATGCTCCAGGACCAGTGAAATAGTGGCCTGCCACAGCCTGCAAAGCAAAAAATCTTTTGTTATTGCTTCATGGGTTGTGGATGTGATCCAATGCAGAATCAGTATGAAATTTGGGTATGCTGCTGATACAGAATGTTTTGAGAAGTTTGAAGTAGATTACCGCAGCCAGCTTCCGGTAATCAGTTGCTGAATCTATTTGGTGTATCACACACCTATCCTGCACATGAACAAATACATTTGCCAACTGAACAAAATGAAAATTCAACACTAGGAGAATGTGCAACCACCATGAGCTACAAGGATATAAAAGGACCAGCTGATTTTCACACCAGATCATCTAGGAGGTTCACATTAGACACAAAGGAGAGGATTGTTTGTGTCACAGTACTTTCAGACGAGCAATAAATGGCAGAAATAAATCCCTCTGCAAGCCACCTTCATAGAGTTGATCAGGTGCCCTATTAGATGTTGATACTAGAACCTGTCACATGATCAACTGTGCATGTCAACTCATTGTACTGAGATTCCTTCCAGCATCCAACTTCACTTCGGCTTCAGTAGCTTGAGATCCAGGGATGTTGAAGCTATGAACCTTGCTAGGCTGCACTGCTAGCACATTTAATATCTTTCATAAGAGTAGAGAAATCTCCATTCTCACAATGAAGAAAGAACACAGCAAGGTTAACACTTCCTCAAGAAGCCACAGAAAGTTCCAAACTAGGAAAGACAAAAACAAAAAACAACAGTATGAACAAAAGTGCCAGTTCAGGGACCATCAAGAGTAGTATGTATGCTAGCACATTTATCTATAAATCCCATCATGGTAGTATGTAAGATCTAAAATTGGGGCAGTAAAGATATGTACTTTCACAGCAAGAATAGTGTGCAAAAAACAGCTATATTGTGAACTCATAAGAGTGCAGAAATACTCACAAGTCCTTGTTTGAACAGGTGGTCAAAAAGCCGATTCAAGATGAGAGCATCAGCAACATCAGTAACCTACACAACCATAAAGAAGATCAATCCAGCCTTCGAGGAGCCCCTTGATGTAAACTGCCAGATTGACAACAAAACAAGTGTCCGCTGATACATGCTCCCAAGATTTGCTCTGGGAATGAACATCCAAAATTAAAAACTGGTTCATTTGCAGGAGAGCCAACCATAAACTCGTCAATACAGAGCAAAATAGACTCTTTGATAATGTCCTCAGCCACAACCTCCAATGGATCCGTCATTCCTCTGCTTCTCTGTAGTGTCACAGATCAACAAAACAAAAGTCTAGCTGAGTATGCTTAAATTCTTTTAACTGGAGTACTAAAAATAAAATGAGACGGCAAATTACAGCCCCCGCAAATTCTTTAGCTGTTGTTAAACTTACATGAACAGCTGCTATAAATTCCTCAATATATGAGCTCAAAGCTAATAGATCCCTAGACTCACACGTGTTGCTCCAAGGCAGTGTCATACAATATAGCATGCAGCTTTACAAGAAACCCTAGTTTATAACTATTCATAGACTGCTCACTAATTGCTAATGAGACAAAAGTTGTGATTTGTCCAGGGTTTTGGAACAACAGCTTACTTGCAAACGAGTATGTACATTGATCATGAAATCATGAAAGTGAATCCTTCTCTTTCTCCATGTCTTGGGCCTTGCAGATAAGGAATGACACCATGTCAGTAACATTTCATGCTGGAAGAAATAATGACAGAAGCTGAGAAACACTTAGTAAAGGGTCAGGAAAGCATGGAAGAAGAAGAAGAAGAAGAAGAAGAAGAAGAAGAAGCTCACAGTTGTTCATAAAACATATCCATGAGCATGGTCTTCCCAGTGCCTACACCTCCATACATATATAGCCCACGAGGAGATGCTGGTGAAGATCTGCGCATCAAGCGTTGCCATAGCCAACCTCCAGCACTGCAGCCCGCACAACCCTAAAAGTACTCAAACACAAGGTAGCACTGTGATACCATGCACTCTCTGGAACTCCTCACAACTTGATGCAAATGACCCCAATGGCCCATTCATTATACCTTCTACTATAAGACTGTGGGACAGGCAACCTGCTGTCAAGCCCAATATCATCAGATTTGCGCCAAAGCTCCTCGTACAAATCTTGCAGTGCATTTACTGTGCTCTCCTACAAGACACACCAAAAGAGGCTTTCAACACTGTTGAGAGTGAGCTGTGAAGGAGAGAGAGCAGGCCAGAAAAAAGTTCCATAGACTCTCTCACTCATGCACCTCAATCAATGATTTTGTAACAAAACAAACAAAAAAAATTGGGTTGTGGTTCAAAGGCCTTCTTCTTCCTTCTTCTCTTGACTCCTTGGATTTTTAGGGTTTAGGGTTGGTCAACTGGGGATTTCTTTCACTGCCATAGCTGGGCTACAACAAACAATCTTCTTCTGCAAAGCTTGGGCAATATTTTGTTGGACAAAGAGGGGAAAAAAAAACACACCTGAAACTTGTCTTGACTCCTTGGATTTCTAGGGTTTAGGGTTGGTATCAACAGAGGATTTCTTGCATTGCCATAGCTGGGCTTCCAAAACAACAATTCTTCTTCTGCAAAGCTTTGGCAAGAGTTTGTTGGACAAAGAGCGGAGAAAAAACACACACACCTGAAACTTGTCTCCTGGATGAACATCTCCAGAAGCGATGCGACGCTCGTACTCCGCCATAGGACTGAACTTGAACTCCTGCCCAGTTGTTTCAGTAGCTGCTGCTGATTCACAACAACAAAAGGAAAGGTGCACCCACCAAATTGAAGACCCACCATCGCCATCTCCGACAACAAAAACCAAAAATTACCCATACAACAAAAGAACCCATATATTTCTACGTGAACATACCTTTGGAAGCTTACTTACATACCTTCATAGCTTGGCGCCGAAGAAGAAGCAGCCCTCCTCCACCAGGCCTCATAAGCGGCAATCTTCCGGTTGCTCAAGGGAAGCATGTGTTTCTGCTCCACACATGATGAGCAGTGGTCATACTTCTTGTCATGACATTCCAGTGTACTTGGTGGGACAGTAGCAGCAGCAGTAGTAGTAGTGATCAACGAGCTCCACTGCCCCCCCTTGTTGTTCTTCTTCGTCTGCTTCGCATAGTAATGTGTGCGTGCAAGCGTTTTTCCAGCAGCTCGCACTGCTGCTGCTCTCATCATGAAGAAGAATCCTTCCTTGCAAATCCAAAACCCTTTCTTTTGATCCGGCTGAATGGATCAATCTTTCTCACAAATGAATCTCGAAGAAACATGGGGTTTTTTTTTTTTTTTTTTTTTGATCCGAAGAAAGAAAACCCAACAAAATTTAAGCAAATCCAAACATTTTATTCAAACCTATGTTCTGGTCGATCATAGTCATTTTATTGATTCACTCCCAAACCCAACCAAAAAACAAAAGCAGCAGTTTTGCTTCGTTTGCTTCTAGCTCCAAAATACTTAAGAACTGCTGCCCATCTCTTTTGTTCTTGCTTGCAACCCATCATCCCCATCTCTTTGGGATAAACATCTAGGTTCAGAAAAGGACAGACTTCATCACGACCCCAAGCAAAAAAACAGCAAACACCCAAGAAAGAAGCAAATCTGGCACCGAATTTGGAGCTTTTTATGGGTTGTTTGCAATTTATTTGTAGCATGATTCTCGCACATTCTCCTCTCGGCACTCCTTCTTCCTTTTCAGATGCTTTCTTTCTTTGCACACATGGTTGTTTTTTTTTTTTTTTTTTTTTTTTTTTTTTTTAAAATTTTTTATGATCCTCTGTCTGTCTTTGCGGCCCACTGATCCTACCAATTATTAGGCAATGACTTTCTCATTTGTTGTACTGCCTTTGACTTTGTATTCGCACAGTTTCCCACACAAAGCAGTACATAAGCAAAGTGTCCTGTTTTATGCAGTACAAAACGATGTACTGTTACAACCTTTTTCTCATTTTGTACTGCCTTTGACTTTGTATTTGCACTGTTTCCCACACATGACAGTACATAAGCAAAGTGTCCTGATTTATGCAGTACAACACCAAGTACTGTTACAACCTTTTCTCATTTTGTACTGCCTTTGATTTTGTATTTGCACAGTTTCCCACACATGACAGTACATAAGCAAAGAGTCCTTATTTATGCAGTACAAAACAATGTACTGTTACAGCCTGCTTTTTCTTTTTCCTTGTCTGCCCTTGTTGTGAAACATCTTTTTTTTTCCTCAAACAAAAAAGATGGGATGATGCCCAGACACATTCTGGTGCTGCCCTTCATTAACAGGACCCATAGTCTATATAATGGGTAGCACCCAAAAATAAAATAAAAATGCGTGCATTTTGGGCAGGTTCTGTTAAATGGGCAGCACCAAAATGTGTCTAGGCAGCCCATTTAACAGGGACCCAAAGTCTATAATGGGCAGCATCAAAATGTGTCCATTTTGGGTCCTTTTACATGGGCAGCATCAAAATTTGTCTATTTTGAGTCCTGTCAAATGGGCAGCATCAAAATGTGTCCATTTTGGGTCCTTTTACATGGGCAGCATCAAAATGTGTCCATTTTGGATCCTGTTAAATGGGCAGCACCAAAAAATATGTGTAAGCAGCCCATTTAACAGGACCTGAATTCTATTATGGGCAGCATCAAAATGTGTCCATTATTGGTCCTTGTTAATGGGCAGCACCAAAATGTGTCTGGGCATCTCCAGACACATCTTGGATGGGCAAATGGGCAGTCAGGGAAAAAAATAATTTAGGTATAACAAATCTAATGGAGAATACAAAAAATAAAGATTACAACAAAGTATAAAGTCATATTAACTAATTAGCTCCTATTCAAATAATCTTGTTATTTGTTTAAAATGAACTCTAATGTTGAAGCATGTAAATTAGAACCATAATAGTAAATTCTAAAGAGATAAATGACAATAAATTCTTGATGATGCATTTAATATTAGTGCATTCATAAAGAATCCAACAATGATTAGGTTCATGTGGTATAATGGACAACATGACCCCAATCACATTATGCAAATACAAATGAGGTTATTTCAATATCTAATATTTAAAAAACTCATAAATGTTTGGTTATAATAAAACTATATTAAAAATTACCTTTATCTTTGCACCCCTTTTCATCCCCTGACCTCTCTTGAAGCTTCAAATGTTGTTATCCACAAACATTAAAAAAAAATAAAATAAAAATTGGTTGTGATAGATTTCATTTATTGCACATGATTTTTCAAAAAAAATAAATAAATTATAAGAATAGTAGTGAAGTTGCACAAACTTAAAGTGAAACTAATTTTTACCATCAATAATGGGGTAAAAGTAGTTTCACACCATGTTCAAATGAATGTCTAATGAATTTTTTAATTACATCCTTCATTATACCCAAACTACATGTGTCATGTTTTTTTTTTTATAATTAAAAATAAATATTTAATTATTTGACCTACCAACAAGGCATAAAACTTGTAACCACTAACTTGAAATGAACAATAAATGTCCATTAGCAACTACATATTATATTAAATAGACTTGAAGTGAATTAATGAATGTTTATGTACATGGTTTAACAACGTAATAAATGTTGGAATTGATGGCAATGGAAGGATTGCATACAAATATTGTTGCTTTGGATTTCATAATCCATTTGAAGTGTACTTTAAGTTTTTTGCAACATTGAAATGCATAGTTAAATCCTTGCAATCATATCCATTTTTTTTGTACTCCATTCATGTGAAAAGAAATTTTCATTATTGTAAGATTTGATGGTAAAATTTTGGCCTAAACATGCAACTAGCTAACACACCCTAGGTACTAACTCTCTATTTGAATGGTCATGGGTTGTTAATCTTGAATGTAAAGGGGGCCATAATGGAGATAGGTTAGGCCTAGAATTCCAATTTACAATCTTTTAAATTATATTGCCAATCAACGGCCATTTTGGTGTTAAAGGACATTAAGAGCTTTTTCTTGGTATTGCCAAAGTTTATAAAATATATTGTTCACCAAACACATCCTAGCTCAAAAAACCTTGTATATATGTACATCAATTTTCAATTTTACACTAGAATGCAAACATAACGTGCACTTTATGACTTTCAAAAGAAAGAAAGGAATGGGAGACTAGAAATGTTCTTTGAGAAGGTCCCAACACTTTTGACTCCATATCATTCTTTTGGTCATAATTTAAGTTTCTATCTCCAAAGGGAGAATGCAAACTCAATTTCAATATTTGTGCTTCAAAGACTTGTGAATGAATGGTTGAAAGAAAGTTCAATTTGAACAATGTTTGTCATTTGCATACTTGTTTCAATGATTTTAAAACACCCACAAAACTTCAACTCCCAAAGTGAAGTTTCAAACTCATTTCCTTGCACTCTCACATTTTTATGTCCCATTTGTGAAAATGTGTTTGAGTCCATCAACATTATTTTGCCCTTCTCGTGTCTTAAATTTGTTTGTGAGCATGTGACTAAAGCACCAACAACCAACATGTGATAACACTTGGAAACTTAATTGTACTCTTTAAGCTATTTATTTTTTATCAAATTCATTTTGTAGTCACCTTATCTAACCATGTAACAAAATTCACCACTTTATGTGAAACTAATGAAATTGAAAAAAAAATAAAGGTTGTGTTTAAAGTTTTATTACTTTTCATGATTTTTATTTCGACTTGCCATAAAGGGTAGAATGATATGGCATGAATTGCATGTTGCTATTCCATCTTCACATACCTACATGGAGGGATTTTCAAGTGTGGATGACAATTCAACAACCATAGTAAACATGCGATTAATACTAGGCAATATTACATCCATGCGATCGATAACCTCCATGGCTCGTAGGATTGGAGGCCATTACTCCCCACTCCCATCATTAACTCCCTACAATAAGTTTATGCAAATACATATAATAATTCGGCTAAAAACTCTCAATAAACAATTACAAAAAAGTTTGCATGTGTAGAGTCAATTCCATAATTTGAAAGCACAAAATAGTTACAATAAGTTGGTAGGTAGTCAAGAGACATGACTTTGTAAGAAAAGAAAAAAGGAACTCAACAGGTAGATTTTTTGGTGGCCTAATCATCCCCAACAAGCACCAAAAAAAGGGGCAAACATTGAAAAGACAAAAACATATTTGATGCAAAACAACATGTAGACATATTGAACAATCAAGCATCAATTGTTCAAGCAACCAAAAAAGCTCCCCTACAATGATTGAAACTTTCTCTTTGGAGAAACCCACAACATGTTGAAGGACTTTTATGAGTAAAAAGAGTTATCCATGCACAACAAAATGGACAACCATAATGGCTTTGATCCAATTCAAAATATGAAAAGAATGAGCATGCTACATTTTAAGAGCTTATGTAAAGTCTCACATATACCACTCGCATCCTCTCTCTGTGGGAATTATGGTTTCATTACTGAACTGATTTATCTAGATATCTGATTTCCTCCCCAACATAGTGAAATTGCATAATAACCTAACCTTACTATCAATCCTTCAGCAGCAAGTGTATCATAGTTGTTAAAACAAGAGACCCATCAAATTGGGTGCCAACAACACGGCAGTGATCACAGTAGTACATTAACCATGTCCTGCAGAGAGAAGCTTCACAAAAGCAGTAGCACTTTGCACTTTGCATAGCAGCACAATGGCAGTGACTGGCTCTAACTACTTCCCCACTGAATTTGTCAGCTCATATCAGTGTCTGCATAAGTGTACAATAATGTGTTCAGACTTTAGGGCAAGCAGTTATATGGAAAAACCACATCTTGAGTTTCTATTGCATTTCCAGAAGCAACAGGAAAACTCAGTCATGATGTCAACTAACACTCAAAGAGGTACATAGCCAATGAAACAAAGTTGATAGTATCCTCATTTCTTGCTGCTACAAGCTTGAGAGGCTATGCTTCATTTCATTCTAGTTCACCCCTCTACAAGAAGCATCTACAGGAAGCCGTAGAGAGGCCTTCCTGGAGGGTACTGGTTGGGGGGCAATGTGCACCTAAGATATAATCTTTGGTAGTGTACCATAAGGAAACAAAGCCTACCATAGATTCAGGGTAGACAAATAACTAGATTGTAGCAATGCATTTCAAGCATATTTTTGTCAGTGTCCCCCATGAAGTTCCATTTGCATGCAAAAATCTGGCCTGATGCTGTTAAACAGTTAAGTCAACAACAGAACTGGACTGCATGAAAACCCATCATTGTAAACAATATTGTCTTTTATCAACATCCCCCAAGAAAAACTGGGATGGAAACCTCAAAATATGGTCTCTGTCGGCATCCACTGTACACAAGAGGCTCCTTTCTGGGAATGAGAACTGTGCACTACGTATGTAAGCATACCCAATGAAGATAATATACATGAACAAACACAACAAATCAAAGGGCCACAAACAGTTTAAGAAGACAGGCACAAACAAACTGCACTTTGAAATTGTGCAAACCTTGATCAGGCCATAATCAAGGCCACAAGGCATCAGAGAGAAGAAATGTTCGGATTCGCTGCAACAGTTCAGCCTTCACATTATCTGGCACCATAGCTGCACCAGTTCATTACAAAGCAAACAATCATCCAACAGGTCAATCATTCTGGTCTCCCCTCAGAATAATAGGGATGGTTTTGACATTCTGCTTCATGAAAGAAAGAAAAAGCATTGCCATTGACCACTCAACAAAGTAACCTAAAACTGAATAAGACATAAGAGGTGGGTTTTCCTCATAATGAGAGCATACCTCTGCCTTTTGGTGTTATGGTACGGACAAGGTCATCAACAGTGATGTTGGCCCGTCCTTTCTTCCTCGTGAAAGCCCTGTGTCACCCAGTCCCTCCCCGTTTACCTTCTGCAAACATATTATTGCAACAAAATGCTTACTTTCAAGCTGCCTTTGTCTTCTGATTCCGTCCCTATTTCAATGCATTTTCACTTCTAATTGTATTATTGCAGCCTCCAGACAATATTGTTAGTTGCTGTCTTTTCCCTCTCCTCTTCCCAAGATCTAACACATAACAGGAAAATCTTGCTTTAAAGCTTTTTTGTCTGTACTAGAATATCACCTCCTGTATATTGCAGATTTTGACTTCCATACATAAGTTACAGGTTTTACTACTCCCAAAACATACAAAAGAGAGGAAGAAAAACACATAAGATTCTTCTCTTGTTTGTGTTAATTTCTTCCCATCCACAAGGGTGTCTCACCTCAAAAATACTCTCTTGACAATGCTTCACTTTTCTATACACAACAATAAAAAGCACAAGAGCAGAAACGGCGAAAGAAGATAACAGAATTTTAGAACAAGATGGGATGTGAAAACACGTCCCTGTCCATTTTACCTGCATTGGGCCTTGAGCTCGTCTCTCCAACCACATTCAATAAGACGCTCACGCAACAACTCTTTCAATCTCTCCTTCTCCCCACTTTCTATCAACTGAAGCCCATAAGTACATAACCCATCCCGAAAATTAAGAGCACTGAAACTAAACTTTCCTGTCTCCTAAAAAAAAGATGCAGCAGGTAGGATGCGTGCATGTATTCATTCTCTCTGGAACACCAAAGCATGTGAACATGGCATAAGCAACAAAAGACAGACACAGCCTCAATGAAGAGAAAGAGTTTTCCATGTGACCAACAAAAGTTGCAAAAAACTCTGAGAAAACAGTCCAAGAAAGTTGCAACAAACACTTGACTCAGTCTTTTGTAAACCCTTAGGAGGTCTACTGATGTATCCAGAGCTGCAATTGATTACCACAGTATAGACAGGATCAAACTGTTGTGGATCATTGTTACATGCTACTATGATGTCTAAAGGAGATCCAAAGGCTAAATGAAAGTTGATTCGCTCTTTTGCCCTAGTCACCAACTGGAAAATAGCTTACACCATCATGGATTTGTGACAATCTCATGCTGTCACAGAGGGCGAAAATCTTCAATATCACCTCTGTGATGAAGACATGATTGTGTGGATCTAAGATGATGATGGCAAGTTCCAAATCTTTCTTGTTCAAAACATAACATTATAGTCTGTTGAATGACAATTTTTTTAGCAAATTCCCTTTGGATGTGGGTGTTTGTTGTAGCAATCCTCTTCTTACCTTGACATTTATGATCTCCTGAAGTGTTGGCTCTGACTCCTTGTCATTATTCACATCAGGTGTTGGAGGCCGATTCACTGATGCCCTCCTGCACAAGATTCCAATCCAACAACAACCCCTTCATCCTCTGCCCTCCCCCTCTCTCTCGGTCGTCAACCCAGCTCCTTCCGAGGGTCCCTTCTCTTCCGTGCTTAACAGTTCTCACCCCCCACATGGTACATACTTGTTCTCATGCCTGGGTCTGTGTCTCAACCACCCGTCGCTGCAACTGGGTGGGAGACAAATCTCTCTCACTCTCTGTGTCTCTGTGTCTCTATGTCTCTATCTCTGTGTGTGTGTCTCCAACACTCTCAATCTCTAGGTCTATATAAATCCTGGACTGTGGACACAAATGGGTATGTCTCTTCTTGCACATTCGTCCGGCACCAACAAACAAAAACTCTTAATAAACACAGATGCGGAAGATATATCACACGCTCGACTGTCTCCTCTTCTTCTCACAAAAAAACCCTAAAAAATTTTTTAAAAAAAGGACCAACGCGCACAAGCGCACTCACACACACAATCTTCTACCCATTCGCCGCCTCCTTATTTTTTGTAATTTTGCGAAAGAAGGAAACATGAAGAAGTAGCAGAAGAAGAAGAGGAAGCGGACATGACAACTTACATGGCGATTGCAAAGGGGGAGAAGGCAAAAAGCCTCCGGGAACGTCGATAGGTGCTTTAAATCGATCAAGCACTGGACACACCCATCAAGATGAGAAGCGAAAACAGCCCAAAAACAGTCGAAAAACTTGTTTTACAGCCACATAAAAAAAAGCGAAAGATAGTCGCGATGTTTCACTCCTCCTCACTTCGCTTGTTCCTCGTCGCCGTCTTCTTCTTCTTCTTCTTCTCTGCTTCTTCTTCTTCTTCTTCTCCTCTTCTTCCAGAGTCCAGATACCTTCTGGCGTCTTGCGTCCCTTACCGCGCGGTGCATCATGCGGCAGCCGCACGGTTCATGTTTGTTTTTCCCACAAATAAGCAACTGTGTGTGTCTGTCAGAAGGTCTAGGGTTCAAATCCCTGTACAAGTCAGAAACTTTTGATTCCACCTCTTCACATAACTAATAGAAAATTTCCACTAGGGATCTTGTCTTTTTGGATGACATTTTCAAAAGATGATTCTAACATGGAATCTTTCAAATTTTAAGAGTTTTTTTTTTTAAAAAATTTTTGGGGTCAATGTCTCTTTGTTGCAAAATGCTTGTGATTCTCCTCCCATTTCTTTGCTTCTTGTCCAAGCTCTCTTTTTTCCCAAGAGCAAATCACTCTAAGACCTCTTTAGTCGCTAATGTTTTCAAAGTATAATTGATATGTAGATTGTTGGAAAAACGTGATCTTCAATTCCATTTCTTTGCTTCTTGTCCAAGCTCTCTTTTTCAAAAGCAAATCACTTTAAGATTTCTTTAATCACTAATGCTTCCAAGTATTATTGATACATAGATTGTTGGAAAAACATGACCTTTAATGTTGGGTTGAAATATTTGGAGGCAACTTGTAGGACATACGAGCAATATGGACATTCCATTTGATGTTTTTTCAAGGTTGATTATTTATATTTACACTCTTTCATCGCCAACGTCTTCACCAACATGATGAGTCTAAGGATTTTTGTCGCAAGATTTGGTTGGAGTTACAAACATGTTTAAACTTAGTATGATTTTTTTCATCTTCTTGTTATTTTTGCAATTCATTGTTTTTTCAATGTTTATTCTCCCCCTTTTCCCCCAATCTTGTGGGATTTCTCAGAGCTTGGTGATTCATAGTGTGAAAAGAAAACGCAAGTTGGAGTTCAACAATCCTTAATCACTTTACACAATGATCAATACAAGTTTGTTGATATTGACATCAATTTGAAAATAGGACTTTTGTGATTTATGTGATCACACTTTTGATGAATTCAAAAATGTTGTTTATTTATGTTGTTTTAATGAATGATGTCATGACTCTAGCCTTAGACATGTGACCAAAGTTAAGGCATGAAAAATGAAGAGAGTCAAAATAATGTCATTGGACTGAAGCACAATTACACAAGTGTGCAAAAATGCAACAAAGTGAATTCTATCAACACTTCCAAATGAATTCCACCTTTGGGAGTTGGAGTCTTGCAAATATTTCAATATTTGAAACAAAAATACAAATAACAAACCTTGTCCAAATTAGGCTTTCTTTAGACTACTGAAAAGGTTTTGAAGCACAAATATAAAACATGAACTCCCATCTTTCATTTAAAGATTTAAAGGTCAAAGTTTATGGCCAATATAATGAGTAGGAATTGAATTAACTTTTTTGACTTTTGACCACTAAAACCCAAGAAATAAGGGGTCAAATGACCTTTGATTGGATCATGCAATATGTCATTGGAAATTTCTTTTACATGTTTATAAAAAATAAAATTGAAAACTCTTCGATTGGAGTTTGTATGTGAGAATAATAAACTTTCAAATTTATGAAACTCATAAGTTGCGAAAAAGGAAGAATTTTCGAGACTTTCATTTTGAAGTCCTTTGGGAAATTTTGTCACTTTGATACAATCTATTTCACCAACCACAAAATATATTATACAAAAAAAATTGATGAATGTTTTCATGTTTAGGTTGTGGTAAGTTTTGTGAAAGTTTATTATGTGTGCTTCATCCATCCATTATTTTGGTTTCAACTTGCATTACTTGCCCTTTTTCTTTGTTGTGTAGGTTGGCTTCACTTTTAATTAAAAATTTGTGAACTTGTTCTCATCCCATCATAAAGTTGACATCCAACCTTTTTAGGAATTAAAAAACACATTTTAGGTTTGCATTCTATTACAAAATTGAAAACTAGTTAGTTTTTTACCTTGATACCACTTGACAAACTTAGGGTGCCTCACTTTCCCACCAATTTTCATATCTTTTGAAAGCAATATATATATATATATATATATTTTATTTTATTTTATTTTTATTTTTTTTCTTGTTCTCCAAAATGATCTTGACATTGTCATGAATATGCATTGATAATATATTGAGAAATTATGTAGTTGAGTTTGAAACAAAACCACATAAAAATGAATTCACTTTCATCCAATAATTACAAGTTGTATCATTAGAATTAACATCAATATCGTAATGAACTTGAGGATAGAAATTCACAAAATTAAACTTTTCATACATGTAGCTTCTTCAAAGAAATTTGAATTGGAGTTGTAAGCATTATAATCACAATTTTCCTTTGGGTTATAATTATCTTGGAGTAGATTTAGTCACATACATCATTGGCAATCTACAAAGGGAAATCCTATTATTACATCTCAAACATCACTAGTTCAAAAATGGGGTGTAATTTACTAGCTTAAATCATTATAAGACTTTTTAAATGAAATAAGTTCACCCCACCATCATCACTTCACCTTGTCTAAAGTTATTTCCCTATGGGTTATGATGTAATCACCATGTTTCATTACAAGTTCACATAATTCGTTATTAACTGAAGTAATTTATTATAGTTAAATAGGTTTTTTTTGTGTTGTTGTTTTAAATACCTTAGGTTATTGTATCCTAAACTTTTATAGGTTATTTTACTTGGAGCTATTTTAAATTTTACTTTATAATATTTTTAATTATTCTTGGTTATTCACCCTAAAGGGTGTAGGCATGGTTAAATAGACAAAAAAAGTAATCTAGTCAAAATGCAGTTTTAAAATGATAAATTTTTTGATATAAAAAAATGAAAATAAATTAAAAACTTGTGTAAGTAGAAATACGAAAAAACATGGCCCTCCATTTAGTTAATGGTAAGTTGAATACAAAATTTGAAAAACTTTGGTATCATAAATAAGATGAGAAGTAAATTTAAACCTGATTAGGTCAATTTGGTATTCAAATCTACTTTTACACTAAAAGTTTTATGTATTATGATTATAACATGTACAATTGTATAATACATAACTATTTTTTAAGGCTTTCATGACTTGAAAGTAAAAAACATTCAATATTTCATCTACTTGTAACCCATTTTGTAAGATAGGACATTACTTGCAAGTAGATGCAATTTTGTAAAATCTACTTAAATCTACATGAAAATGTTCATCTTTCAAAGTTATAATATTAAAGTGAAATTTTATCTTCATATTAATCATTGAATAAAATAATATTCCTACTTTCAATGCATCAAAAAAAAATTGTGTCTACTTGTAATATTTTGTGACAAGTAACATTTTTTGTCTATTTAACCATGCCTACACCCTAAACTATTCCAAACTATATATATATTTCATTATTCTAAGTTATTCCACCTTAGTTTGTTTTCAATTATTTGAAATTGAACCTTTATAAATTACTTTATGTTATTTTAGGCTACTCACTATAAGTTTTTATTGGTTATTTTAATATATCCACATTAGGGTATCATAGATTATTTTTAATTATTCTAAATTATTTTTAAATATTTTACTATATGTTATTTATAGGTTATGTAACCTTAAAACAATATTTTTGATTATTTATTTTAAGTTAATCCAAACCATTATAGTTTATTTTATCATAGGTTAATATAAGTTATAACCCTATGATAACTTAAAATGGAATAGCCTAAAATAACCAACAATAACCTAAGGTACAATACCTTAAAATAACATAAGCTATAATAATTTATAATAACATAAGGTGTAGTGGTTGATAATAACCTAAGGTTAAATAGCCTAAAATAAATGGAAAATAACCTTATTTTAAAATAACCTAAGGTGGAGACAACCTGAAATAAGAACCTAAAATAAAACAATAACCTATAATAACCTATAATAACTAAAAATAGGCTAAGGTGAAATAACAAATGTTTTTTAAAAAAAACATAAACTAAAATTCTTAAAAATAGCTTAAAGTAACATAGCCTAAAATAACATAAGGTGGAATAAAAAGATGATTGAGAATAATATAATATAAAAACCCATAATAACCCAAGGTAAAATACTTTAAATATCTTAAGATGGAATGATTTAAATAACCTAAGGTGAAATAACTTAAATAAAATGGGGTGTGGTAGCTTAAATAGCTTAAGGTGGAATAACTTAAATAATAAATAATAAGCTAGGATAAAACAATCTAGAATAACATAAGGTGGAATAACATAAAATAGTAAATAATTTCCTAAAATAGCCTAAAATAGTTCAAAGTGGATTAATAAAAAATAATCTAAGGTGGAATAACCAAAAATAACAAATAAAAGCTTAAGGTAAAATAGCCAAATAACATAGGGTGAAATAATTTATAATAATTTATAATGGTTTAGTTTAGAATAGTTGAAAATAACCTCAAATAATTTGGGGTGAAATAATTTAAAATAGTCTACAATGGTTTAGTTTATAATAACAAAAAATAATTTAGAATAACCTAGGGTGTAATAATTTTAAATCGCCTAAAGTGGAATTATTTATCATAATTGAAAATAACCTAGAATAGCCCATAATGGAATAACTTGTAATAGCTTGGGGTACAATAACTTATAATAGTCTACAATATAATAAATTAGAATAACCAAATATGGAATAATTAAGAATGACCAATGGTGGAATAACTTAAAATATTTTAATGTAGAATATTGTAAAATGGCTTAAGACTAGCTACAAATCTTAACCTATGGTAGCTTTAAAATAACCTAAGTTAGCCTATAGTAGTTTATGAATAATTGATAATATTCTACATTAACCTAAGCATAGCCTAGGATTAGTGTAAGAATCTAACCTATGGTAGGCTACACATAAGTTAGGAGAAAATGTGCGTAATAATACGTGATGACAAATCATTTCACTTATTTAAAAAATGGTCCAATGGTTAAAGAATTATTCCTTAACCATGGAAATGAAAGGTTTAAAGCTTCATGTGATTTGCACCCTAAATTGATGGGATAAATTAACCTAAGCTTTTAGGTGTTTGCTTAGCCCATGTTCCTAGGTGCCTAGGCTAAGTGGGTAGGCACTTAGTTTAAATTTTAAACATAGGTTGGTTAAATGTTTAGCCTTAACCACTTGGCCTTACCTAACTATTAATTAGGAGATCAACATAATGAATTAATTGTTAGTGAATTTGACTAATGATTAGTGAATTAATTATTAATAAATTTGATTCATTGTTAATGAAATAATTGTTGATGAATTAGATTAATTATCACTAAATTATTTATTAAGGAATTAAATTAACTATTATTAAATTAATTATAAATGAATTTGATTAAATATTAGTGAATTCACTTGCCCATAGCAATTGGTCCCTATTCATTAGGTAGTTAGTCACTTTTGCCATGGTAAAATTGTCCAAGTTCATTCAAAATCTAATGAAATACATGCTAAATTGGAACACATATTGGTAAAATGCATCAAATTGTTGGAGGTTTGTATTTTGAAATGCAACTCCACTTCATCATTTGCTTGCTTTGGAAATAATTGGTGTTTAAATTGAGCAAGAATATCACACATGTAGGACATTTGTTTGAAGGGGTTGCTATTGGTTGCCCCCAAACTTTGCTTCTATAAAACATTGTGTCCATTGGTGTCCACACAAAGGAAATATATGATCATGACTCATTCCCATTTGATTAATATTGCAAGCCCATATGATGACATCATGTTTTCACATGCTTTTGATTTCTTTTCACATGCTTACTATCATGGGTCCATATGCTTGTGTCATGTTCCCATGTGCTTATGCCACGTTCCCAAATGAAATGCAATGTTTCCATTTTGCCAACAAGTGCCACAGATCTATGTCACATTAATCCAATTTCAACACCATGTCATTTACCAAGGTGACACATAATTGGTAGTGGGTCATCTAAATGAGGATCCATGTTAGATTTTCTAAAAATGTGTGCCAAAACTTCACACCCACATACTTGCAACTTTCACCCATGAACCTTAAATACCCTCTTTTTAAAAAAATACTCAAGACAAAAAAAAAAGGTTTGCCAAACCCACAATAAATCAAACATTTCTACAAACTGATTAAATCCAAATCAAAACAAAAAAACATTGTCCCAAACCCATTTTTAAAAAAAACATTCTTGTAAAGAAAAGGATTGGAGAACACAATACAAACAAATTAGAACAAACATGATTAAATAAACCCCATAGACTATGTCATTAATATGTATTCGACATTATGGTCCACAATGGGCATCTTATGATTTGTAATAGGTTAGGGTACAAACCAAATCAGTATTTATTTTTTTATTAATTATAAATTCAATACAATGAAAAAATAGTGATTCAAATCATTTGTGACAACCACATGGAAAAACTTGTAACCCATTTGTTAGTTTGACAAGTGTTTTAATACAAGAACTCCTAAAAGAATTAAAATATTTAATTAACATGTTTTTCAAAAAAATCCCAAGTCAATAATTTGTGTGTATAAAAAAACATTATTTTTTGGAAAACACAACAATAAAACCTTGTATTACCAACAAAACCAAAAAAATAAAACAAAAATCACAAATCTTGCATATCAAACACAATTTTGGAATATTTGGAAACATTTCAAGTGTTTTTATTGTTATAGTTCATTGTTTAGTAGCTTACCAACTTAATGCATTGCTTGTGATGATTTTATAAATCAGGGTACCAATAACTATATCCAAATTTGGTGGCTATTGGTAATGGTGCATGCAATGATGCAATTTCAATATGAATTTTAGGTGGCTTGTAGCCATGTTGCTTTACATTTTGGCTTGTAGCCATTGAGTCACAACTTATGCATAATCATTGGAACTTCGATCAAGATTTGGAATTTGTGATTCAATGTTAAGAGTTTACAACTCACTTTGTATTCCATGGCATTCAGCTAAATTGTGTAAGTCTTAAATAACAACTAATTGAATAATCTAGGTAGTAACTATTAAAAGTGTTGTTTCAAGTAACTTTGAATTGTTGCAATGTAATGTATTGCATTTGTGATTCTATAACATGGGAATGCTACATTTCAAACTTTTGGGTGTTTGCATTTTGTACAAGTTCTATAAATTTGTAGCCTTTGTTTCTAAACATGGGTGTTAGGTTCTAGGTTCTTGGTTTTGGGTGTTTCAATGTTGGGTCACAAGTGCTTGGAACTTGGAAGGTGTTAAGGTTCTTGGGAATTTTTGCAATTTCAAGTGTTGGGTCATAGTGATTGGAACTTGGGATCCAAGAAGTTTGAGGTTGTGGGTGCTTGGAACTTGGCAAGTGCTAAGGTTTTTGGGACCTTCAAAAGTTTTGGGTTTTAGGTGTTTCAAATGGTTGAAGTTGCAAATCATGGTGGTGCTTTTAAAATTACCCTTGAACTTCAAAGTGAAGGCATTTTTTTTCCAATTGCAACGCATACAACAATGTTAAGATTCACATTGATCCAAGTTTTGTCACTTCTTGCAATAAACATTCCAATTCTCAAGAATTTGGGGAAGGCTCCAATTATTTTGCCCCTCAATTCAAGGCAAATTTATTTTAATTATGATCGACTTTGAGAACCCTTCCAACCCATCCCCTCATCTTTTGATTCAATGTAGATTGTTGTTATGAAGTTCCATAAAAGAAAGTTAAAAAAAACTATGATGAAAGTTGAAAATGGCAAGATTCTTGGGTGACTCAATTTAGTTGGGTAGAGTTGGAAATGGTTGATTGGTTTTTGGTTTTTATGAAGTATGTTGTTTGCAAAACCATCATTGGTGCTGCCAAGCACATTATGTTCAAGCAAGACAACTTGGAGAAGAATAAAGGAAAACAACGAATAGAACATGACATCCCTAGTAAAAGCTTGAAGAAAAATCAAGTTCATTGTGAAAATAACATCAAACATTTTCAAAACTAGGTGTTATTTAATGTTAACGACCTCAATCTATTTTGTAGCAAGTGGGTGATGGTATGGTAATGGAAAATCATTGCAAGAAATTACACAATTTGTTATTTTATCACACTTTATAAAATGGGGGGCCATGGTTGAATACGAGGTTTTGAAGCCTTTGTTTGAATACTTGAGGGTGTTAAAAACAAACCCACGAAGCATGGGAATGATGCTTATAGGTGGGAAATTGTCGAACACATTCACCTTCAAGTTCAAAAGGCCTTGAAAACAACAATGACATCAAAAAAGTTTGAAATCACACATGATGGGTGACTTCAATTGATAACCAACAATGGTCATTTATCCACATTTATGTACTAGATAATTGGGTTCACAATCCTTTCTTGTTGTCTCTTGTGTAAGTGGTTGATGGGTTTAATGCTAGCATTTTTGACAAAATGCATAATGCATTCATTGTTGCAAGGAGGTTTGGATCAAAATTCTATAATAGTAAAAATGATTTTTTTTGGTGTAGATGGTGTGAACATTTTTCGAAGTTTGAAATCCAGTGTCACAATTCAAATTTGTGAGTCATGGGTTCCTTTTAGCTTGGGTATACATTGTGTATTTCTACTAACACCAATCATATAATACATACCTTGTCTACTTTTTCTTTGGTGCATCAATTAGGAAGGGTTATTTCAAGCTCTTTATTAATATTTCTACAATAATCCAAATAGGGATTTGGAGCTCACTAAATTGGCTAACAATATGGAATTTTAAGGGCTTAAGTTATTGAAAAATGTGAAAACAAGATGGATTTCCATGCTTAGTCATGGTAGGATATAAAATTCTTATGGTGAAAATAGGCTTAGACATGCCCACAAATTTTTAAGTTGCTACATCTTAACTAATCTTGACTAATCTTGACCTTCTATTCTCACTTTCCTATATCCAAGTCCTTGTGTTGGAATTGGTGCATAGTTTGATCAAATTTTCACAAGCAACAATTATCTTTATTTGTGATTTCATTATTACAATCAAGATCTATCAAAGGTTGTATTCTTTGTATGTTGATCCTACCACAAATTTGGCCCATATTCATTATGTGAGTACCATTCATTGATGGTAAGTGAGTGAAAGCATGAGAAAATCACTATCTAATGAACATACTTTTCTACATCTTTTGTTGAACATCTCACTTTTGATCCTAATGGTAATCATATTTTTGTTGTTGCAACGAGCAAATGACAAAGGACAAGATCTATGTCACAAGGGAGGTCCTAAATTTGTGTGTGAATGGAGTGGAAGTGGTAATTATAGGTTTTCCATAACCTTAATCTGGATTTTGCATTTTTTCTCTTAGGGTGTATATTTTGTGTTTCATTAACCAACTTTGTCATTATTTGTCGATTTTACATGCACATGTGTTGAATGCATAACTTTTGCCTATTTTTTCCAAGCTTATTATGTTGGTTTGTTTTGTAAAAGGGTTTATTTGCTAAATTTTTAGTTGCAAGTAGCTTGCTTGTGTTTTTCTTGGGTTGGTTTTATTGTGATAGAAATTGTCGAATCCTTGTTATTAAAATAGTTGTTTTCTTTCACATGGGATACTTGATGCATTTGGCATCATATACCTATAATATTGGTTTTTGGAAGTTGTCAAAGATTCTTTCTTAAAGCATCTTGTTGTTTTGAAATGCCAAATTGCAAATGCTTACATGTATTTTCCTAAAAAGGATGTTGGTGTTGTGCTAGTTTTAGTATAAGGGATCCTTTCTAGTTCAACACTTGACATGCAACAAGATTTCTTCAAAGTCACAATGAAAATTTGAGCAATAAATGCCATGCAACTTCCCCTTTATGGTAACCTCGTCATTCAATTGTGGCATACCATTCCATTTTCTAAAGTGTTATGCCATGTTATGTTGTAAATTTTAAACTTGCCGATATAGCAAATGTTTTTATTCTGAAAAATGTGAAGGATGAAAGGTGTTTTTCAAGTTTGAAAGTCTTGAAATCTAACCTCCATCATAGGTTGGGTCCTAATCCTCTGGCCATAATTTATGATGATGTTTTGGCAAAATTCATCATGTCAAATCAATTCCCTTACAAGGATGTAAATTAATTGTAGAAAAATGAAAGCAAACACTATGGCACATTGATGCTTACTTATTATTGTATCCTTTTGAGTTTTCACATTTTGTTGATCAACCCCTTAAATTTCCATGATGGAAATAGGTTTAATGTTTTAGTTTTTGGAAACTTAGAACTTTAACTCCAAGTTTTGGCTACTATGTTCAAAACTTTAAACCTAGAAGGCACCATCCATGATCTCCCATATGTGTTGTCCCAAACATTATTGTTTCCAAGCTCCCATATCCCTTTGAAATTTTTTGTTGCATTTGGGTTTTTGAATGTGCATTTGTACATTGTGTTAAATTACATGCTACAATTCCAATTTGGATCAAAACATGTAACTAGGAGCCAAAAAGGGCATCGAATGTTAAACATAATTAGTCAAAATCAAACTTTTTTTTATTACCATTTAAAAGCATAGTAATCATAGCAAGTTAGTCCTTTTTCCCTTATATGAATGTTAAATAAATTAAAGTAAAAATTCATTTGATCCAATTTTAAGTTTTGGTTTTAATTTAAGATGTTTGAAAATGTATAGCTACTACGTTAAATGGAGTCAAATTTTCAAAGGACTATCAAAAGGACTCATATAATATAAAAAAATTCATTGAAAAAAATATAGATGATAAAAACATATTAACCACATTCAAAAAACATTCATACTTTTAAAAATGTGGAATTCTAAAACTTTAAAATTTCAAATAATGTTTTAAAATTGTTTCAAATTTCAAAAATTCAAAGGTCTTTTACCACATATAAATGGGTTATAATGTACATGATGTATGAAAAATAAATAAAATTTATAGTATAATAAAACTAAAGAATGTGAAATTTTTATTTTTGGTGACGACTTAAAATTTTGATCATTTTTCAAGATAAAACATTGAATTTGTAAAGAATTTGCACACTTTTAAAAATTCATATTTATCCAATAATGACTAATAAAAAAATGTGATTCATTGGGGAACATTTAAATATTTTTTACAACAAGTTACAAAAAAATTCATTCAAAAATTCATTTGCATGTAAAAGTATTTTTGGGAATAAAAACTTTGCAATCCTTTTCCAAAATAGTCCCTTTGGCTCCTAGTTATAGGTTTTGACCCATTTTGTACATTTTTTCCTCATGAATCGATAATAAACGTTTTTAAATTCTTATTTTTTGGTATCTTATACATGTTTTAACTTTTGAACCTCCAACTTCTATGATGATTAAATATTTTGTTAAATTTTAATAGGCCACTTATGTTATGGTGGATGGTTGGAAGTTCATTTCCTCCATTATTGACATTAATACAATGTATTGTTCATAGTGCTTAGTTATTTGTGTTACAAATTGAACTTGTAAAATTGCAACTTTTTTATTTTCAAAATTGGATTTTGGAGTTTAGACAATGGAAGTTTTCAATTGCTATCATTGTTTGCAATTATCAAATTGCTAAAATTTAATTTTCTTTGTTGCATTTCTCTACACATAAAATTTTGGAACTTAAGAGTTTTTATAAAGAAATCAACATATAGTTTTCATTATTCCATAATAGAAAATATTTGGTAGTCTTCATAAATTACCTTTAAAACAACCCTTAGGAATATAACTATTTAAACATTACCCACATTGTTAACCATAGATACATTTTGAAATAACCTTGGGCCAATCTAGCACCTTGGAATTACCTTAGAGTGCTAGTTGAGCTGAAAGTTCAAATGAAAAAAAAATGACATATTTCTGATGGATGATTGCCATATTGGCTATAAACAAAAAAAATCTTGAAATACACATTATACATGGTACAAGGATTGTGAAATTCAATTTAACATGCATTATATTACCCAATTTCTTGCTTGTAAAGAATTTTGAATTACATTGAATATCTTAGATGTGGCCTGGATAAATTCTTAAAATTGTAGATGTTATATCAAAATTTTATTTGAATATTCCTTTAATCTATTTTCAAAAATCACACCACTATGAAAATTCCATGAAATAATGATTTTTAATGTCCCTTTTTACCCTTTTACATTATTTTGATTGTTTAAAATAATTTGAAATGTAGTTGGGGTGTTTTTACACTAGTTGTTGAGTACATTTTTTCCAACTCTAGGTTTAGGGGGCAATTTTTTTATTAAAAGTCACAAGTGACAATTTTACAAAGTCTTTATAAAGAGTGAATGATGTAATCAAGTTGATGTGGCACAATATGATTGGTTAGTTTAGGAAAATATTCTTATAATCATGATTTAAAAGTCGTCAAAAAAATGATTTTTATTCTTATACCCAGAAAAATGTTACATTGTATTATTATGTGGAATTTCTATTTAAAGGCATTTCTATACATATGTCATACATCAAAATTTCAAGAGTTTTTAAAAAGTCCATTTAGTCATAAAAGGACTAGTGATAAACACATTGTTGCATTTTTGCATCCCCTATTCTTGTTACCATCATTTTTAAATTTGGATTCTAACAACATAATGAAGAGCTTCATGCAAAATAAATACAATATTCTAACAATGCATTCATTTTGAAGGCATAAAACTTCCAAATTTAAATGATGGTTACACTAAAGTTGGCTTTTAAAAAAGAAAGTGCACTCTTTTGGGGTTTTGTGTTCATTATGGCGGCAATTTAATGTTTGACAATTAAAAGTTTCTATACAACAAGAAGGGGAGTTGGTGATGTTTGTTGTGATTTGTTTGTCTTTTTGTTGTTGACTTTGAATGTGGAAGTAATCTTGTGTTAGAAGGGAAAGAGTTTTTTTTGGTGGTGTTGTTTGTCAACTTTGTTTGGATTTCTCTATTTTTTGTGCTAGGTAAATGTTTATATGCTTTTTTTTTGAGGAGGTGGTTTATGATTTTTACAAAAAAAAACAACCTATGGTGTAGCCACATTGCCCTTTTGTATTTGAGATCTAAAGACATCAATACTTTTGTCAATGTTTTCATTGTGCTAATAGTAGTGCATCATGTCATCATGAAGTTTCTCACATCTTCCACCATTGCTTGCATTTCAAATAAAAATACAAGAAAAGATAGGAAGGTATGATGATGATGACAACAATTGAGGATCGATTGAAAATGGAATGAACATTAGAAGTGTTCAATGATGATGGTGGGAAGGAACAAACAATAGAGTTCTTTTTTTATTTGCAAAAAATGATCGTAATGACTAGGGCCTACATATCAACAAATTAAAAGTTCCAATGTTTTGTGGTGTTGAAATTTGTGGGGAAGGTTTGATGTCATTGTAAATTCATCTTGCAATTCACTTGTTTTAGTGGATATCAAAAGTTGTTATTGCTTGCTTTCTTCACATCTAGTTTTTTTTTCAAGATAATTTTTAATTTGGAACTTCTTTTAAACCATAAATGGTGTGCAATAATTCACAATGTTGAGGTAGACACTATACGCTTATTGTCACAAAACATAATTTAGGTCACATTTATTTTTGCATCATGATTGCTAGTTATTCAAGCATTATAAACAAATCTAAAAATTCATCATGAATATATGCATTCTTAAAAATAAATCTTGTCATATGCAACCCATCATTTTGCAACTTGATGCAACTAGTTGTCATTTGCAACTAGATTGGTCATGCTTGCAATTACAAAATTGACATTGTATATTATATGGGTTGTATGGTTGTGTGTGCAACTAACATGCAACTATTAGTGTACAAAATGGACATATGTCACAAAGATAATGGTTGAAAGTAATACATACTTAAGTTAATGTACTTAATATAGTATATTATTTATGATACCTAAGCCTACACTAATAAACCTTATAACCTAAGCAAATATAACAAAAATATTAGGAATATGTATATATAGTACTACCATAACCTAGGTTAGTAAGTAATTATTATTGGTAGTATAAGCTAGTATATATAATATGCACATGTTAGGTAACATATGTAGTCCAAGTTAATATATTTATATATGTTATTTAGACCTATGTTAGTATACCTCACCTAGCTTAGTAGAAAATAATTATGTACAAAATATAAATTAACCTAGGTTAGGTCACATAATTAATTAGCTTATATTAGTATTATAATTAAGCTACATACTCTAACTAAATTACTAGTTATATATGCTAATATACCTAGACCTACATTAGTTAACCTAGCTTACCTTAAAGTACCTATTTAGGGTAATTAATTCACCTAGGCTAAAGTAGGTTAATTATTTAGTTAATTGGCCACTAGTTTAAATTATGTAGTTGAATATAATAATAATAATTTCATAATCATATTATATATATATATAATATACTATTTTTATATTAATATTATTACATATAATAATCAATATAACTTGTAGGTAAACTAGGCTAGTATAGCATATATATTAAATAATAGGTGCAACTAAACTACAACCTAATATATATGTTATATTAGGTTGGTTATGTTTGCAACTAAAATGTTTATCTCATATATATCCTTTGTCATACCTTTCACTTTTCTAAACTATATAAATGCACTAGAAATAGTTCAAAAGCAAGTGCCATTTGGGATGAACCAATAAAAGAAGTTCAATTTTAAAAACTAAACCCAAAATTTAAAAAAAGGTTATCATAAACCTATTTAGTTAACCTAGGCCTACTTACCTACCTATTTAGGCCTACTTATCTACCTATTTACCTACTTTGTTTAAACGAACTTGCCTACCTAGGTGCCATGTGTCACCATCATATAAATCCTAAATTTGATAATTTAAATTTAAATTTGAAAATTTGAAAATTTAAAAACCAATATGTGTTAAAGTGCCACATGGCACCACATAATTGGGATTCAAAATGGACACGTGTCATCAAATAAACCTTATTTACCTTCTTACCTAAATGCCACGTGTCAACATCCTAAAAAACCTAAGTTGGATTATTTAAATTTAATTAATTAATTAAATGTATTAAATACCAAAATGTGTTTGAATGACACATGTTAAAAAATAATTGGCATTCAAAATGGACACATGTCATAAAATTAAACATTGTCATTTAGTTGCACACATAGTTGCATATGCAATTTGTTGTAAGAATACATATGGATGAAAATGTATATACATGTGTTAAGTATGATATGTTGCATGCAACTATTTGCCTATTGTAGTTTGATTTATGTGAAATCTAATTGCATTTGTCATGTGTAACTAGAAATTAGTTGCATACACTAGTTGCAAAAACTTATTTTTCTTCTAGTGGTGTAGATGTCATGGATGCTAACACCATAAAGTTCATGCATATGAATATTCATCCATAACTTGTGATTAATTTCTACTTAACTCTTAATTTAGTTTCAATTCACTTTTAGTTGGCTATTAGTTGGCTCTCAATTAGCTTCCAATTAGGGTTTAGGGTACTTGTAGTTATCTTGTAGTTCATTTTCAATTCATTTAGTTAAATCTCAATTCACTATTAGTTCTCACATGGATGACATGGGCCACACATGGGTGCACATGGGTCACCCACGGGTGAACATGGTCTGCATGTAAGTTGAAAGTTTAAAAAAAAGTTTTTTAAAATTTAGGTGCCCAATGGGTATAAATAGAAGTAGAATTTCACATTAGTTTTAGTTTGTTGAACATCAATTTTGGGTATGTTTTCCTTTCAAAACCTTGTTTATTATTATTATTTTTTGTAATAAAATCTTGTTGGATTTTAGTTTTGCACATGTTATGTTTTTGTTTTTATTTTTCTCGTTTCACACTTTAAATTTGGAACCGAGCTTATTCGTGTTTGTTTTGGTTTAGGAAACTTACATATTTGATTCTTTTCGTGCTTGTGACAACAAAAGATCAAATGGAAAAAAAAATGCTCATTTTTTGATGTATGAATGTCATGTTTGTATTTTCATCAAAATACAATAGAAAATTTGAATATAATGAATAAAGGTTAGTGAAAAACATTCAAAGCAATTAATGTTCATGTTCTGAAAAAGTTGGTCACTTTGTTAATTACATATAAACAATTTACTTAGTGTTAGGTTGTTCCACAAAAAAAAGGAGGGGTTTAGATGAAAAATTTCATGTTTTTTTTTTGGTGTGTTTGTTTTGTTCTTTTGTAACCTTTGTAAATTTTTTTGAAAACCTTACTTTTTTTTGACACTTTGGGAACTTTGTTAAGATTAATGAAAACCATTTCAAGGAATTATTCTTCATGTGTTATGAAAGTCAATCAATTTGCTAATTATATACAAATAAATATTTAATTTCGGGTTGTTCCACAAGATAAAAAGGGAAGCAAGGATGTTAGCTTGTAATTTGATAAGGTTTTAAAGGTAGAAGAACAATTTTGCCAAGGTGGTCTCCCATTGTTGGACTAAAACAAAAAGATTGAATGTAATTTTTTCATATTGTTTGTAGTTTTTTTTTTTTTTTTTTTTTTTTTTTTTTTTTTTTGGAGACTTTAAAAAAATTATGGAACTCTAAAAATTTATGTTGAAGTTAAGATCGTTTAGGTTGAAATTGTGTTTACATATTGTTGTTTTATAAAATTTTGTGTTGATTGAAACAAGCAAACTAAGTCATGTGCTTTTTTTGGAACTTTGTGATTGATTGGGACGAAAAATTTTAATCTTTTGAGCTTGAAGGTGGTTGTAGAAGTTTTTGGAACTTTGTGATATATTTTGAAGCTTTGTTAAGATGAATGAAAAAACATTTCAAGGAACTAATCTTTATGTACTAGCAAAAGTCGTTAAATTATGTGCACAACAAACATTTAATTGAAAGTTATTTCACAAAACTATGTGTTTGTTTTGGTCTTTTAACTTTGTAGGAAATTTTAAATTCTTTGTTGATCAAGATGAGCAAAGAAAGTTTTGTAGCTTTTCTTTTTAGGAATTTTGTAGTTGATTAAGATGTGCAAATTGGATGTTTTTTTTGGGGTGAGCTTGAGGGTGGTTGTAATTTGTGATCATTTTGGAAATGATGTATAAGCAAAAACTTGGTCTAAGGCCCTTATAAGAAACAAAGGAAGGAATGAAGATATTATACCTTATGTAGAATAGGGTTGTAGAGATGCATAATATAATGAAATTCGTTAAGTCATGGAAACTTGACTATTTTTGGGGTTTTTCCAAAGATTTGTTATTGATATCTTTTACCATAAATTGTGGCATTTTTCAAGAGTTTTTCAATTTTGTTTTAGGGTTTATGGTTGTGTAATTATGCCATCAAAATATTGAGTTGTTAAGGTACCTATGAAAATGCATCTTTCAATACGATAGACTTATATTTTTCCAATGTTGAGCATGAATTAATGAATTTTACCGCATCCAACAATTGATTGCCATGGTATATCATGGCATTGTGCAATAAACACATTATACCAATCTACATTCTAGTGTCACTAGGATTTTTATAAAGGAGGCAATAGTAACTATAAGTTACAACCCTAAAATTTTGATCCATAGTTATCGATTTAGGGTTTGGAGTAGCCTTTTTGAGTTAAAGCATTTGCAACACAAAGGGTCAAAAGATGTACTCATCTTATAAAAGCTACCATTTAAAGGTCTAATCATGGTTAAAGGAATGGTGAAAAATGAGCAATTCATGGCTGAAAGAATAGCCAAAAATGAGCAATCCTATGTTAAGGAATGGCCAAAAATGAGCATTCCGATGTTAATGAGAATGCCGTCGATCTAGTGATGTGACTCCTTTACGGCCATGGATTTACAAATTCAGGCTACACATTTTCAAATATTTCCCCTTTTTTGCCCTTTTGTACTTAGAACAAACCATTTCTTTTTTTAAAAAACGAAATCTGGCGATATTTATTTAGCCAGGGGGAAAAAAAAAGAAAAAAAAGACTGAATGAAAAGCTAATGTAGAAAAAATGGTGATCATCAGTTGGAAGATTTAGCCAAATATAGCTATGAAACTGAAATAAAATAAAATATTAAAATCATCCTTCTATATGTTTGGCTAAACAATGAAAACCAAATATATGAATATGATGACGACCACGGATGGATGATGATGATGATTATTATTATTATTATTATTATTTTTCCCTCACTTCTGGCGACAAAGAACCTCCCAAATCATTGTTAAAAAAAAAAAAACTCTTTTTGGCGAAACTTCGCCAGTAAAAGAAAAAACCCGCTGGGACTCCCCTGGCAACAACAAAACGCTCTTTGCGCACTCTCTCTCTTAGTGTGTCTTGAACACATCGACGAAGCAACAAGAACACACCAAGCATGCTTCTGCAGCGTCTATGGCGGCTATGGCCGCGACAACCTCGCTACCTTCTTCGCGCCATCGCTAACAACGCCTCTTCTGCCTGCCAATCTGTGCTGCCTTACCAAGATATTGTGCTCGGTGAGTTCTTCACAGTCATTAGTCTCAGCCTCTTTTAATTATTTAATTTTTTCCAAAGAAAAAGCAATGTAGTCATGTGGTCTGGAGCCAACAAAAAAAAAGAGAAAAAAAAGGTGAGTAAGTTTCTGTTCCCTGTTAGGTTTTGATGTCCACTGTGTGACCAAAATTGCTTCTTGTTTGCTTTACTACTGTCCAAGAAGTTGTTCATCTTTAAAAAGATGAAGGCAGTAAGGTATAGAAGGAAGTAGAGAAAGGGAGTCGAAAAGTGTCTGGGGAATGTTGCACATTTCTTCCTTCCTTACATGTTGCTTGCTTCCTGCTTCTGCTCAATTCTGTTTCTAAGGACCTGGAAAGTTGTGTTGTGGCAACACATAATGTTTCAGGCTTTTCAAATTTTTTCTTTTTTTAAATTATTATTTCAAAAATAATTTAGAGTGCTTTAGATCAATACCTATGTGTCAAATCTGACAAAGTGAAGTAAGTTGAAGTAGTAGACTTCAGTAGACTTTTTTTAGAGTCAGAAATTTCTTGTTTCATGGCATCAAAACTCTCAAACACATGAGGGATGTGCATACATTTTGGATATGATGACACTGGGTTGCTTGATTGCTACGCCCCATAAAGACCAAACCATTGGTGCTTGTCTGAGTCTGGCCATATCTTGTCATCAGCGTATTACAGTTGGCTAACGATCTTTGATGCTCAACAACAAATGTGCAGATTCCAGAGTGTGTCGGGGGATTAGTAATGTTACTGCGTGTGCATTGAGACCATGGAGCTCCCATGCACCATTGATTCACAGTTTGCAACGTATGTGGGCTCTGCAACCTGGATAAACAGAGCTCTAACATGTCACCTTCTCTTGATAGTCCATTCTATGTTTGAGTGACACTGCTTGTTTTCAAATTTGAGAATATTTTTCCATGAACTTTTTATATTTGTGCTTTCAGTGAATCTGTGAGATTGGAAGGGCTGAGGACTATAGTGACTCTTGACAGTATAGTGGGTGGTTCCTTTTCTGGACAGAACAGCAATTCAGCAGTTGGTGGTGACGGCTTCAGGGCCTGATAGACCAGGCATTGTAGCCAGGCTGTCAAAGCGAGTTCTTGAATGTGGAGGTAATGTGGCAGAGAGCCGGATGACAAGATTGGCTGGTGACTTTACCATTCTGATGCTAATCACATTTGATATAGCGTAAGTCAGACCTCAATGTTTGTATCCTGTTTATTCACCTGTGTTTCCAGCTCATGCTCTTAGGTTCATGTATCTATGAATGTCACTCAGCTAATTCAGGGTTTCGGGTTTAGTCTTGCAATCCTCAAATGGGTTGTGTTTGAGTTGATGGCTATGGTGTGACAAAGGTGTCTGTTTCTTGAGTCACAAGCAGGGTTTTGTGCATAATGGTGCACATTTGTGGTCTGGGTTTCCTGCTGTCATGGATTGCTCAAAGTTATGGACAGGTGTGTACAGAACAGCGCGGAAGGCAGAACAACTGCGAAACTCTCTCTTAGAGATTGATGGTCTTCAGGTTGGTATTTGAAGTTCAATTGCTTGCCATACAAGCTGTATTCTCAACCAGTGCTTGTGCATATACAATATGCCTAGGTCACTGAACAGTTTGCAATATTGTTTGGAGAAGCTAGGGGTTTCAGTAATGTTAAAAAGGAGGAAGAGCAATGTTCCACTTTGCAGCAATCTAATGGAAGTTCTGGGTTTTTTCCAGGTTGGCACAAGATGGACATCTGATGAGCGCCTGAAAGAGACGCAGCCACTTCGTAAGTTTCGAAAGATTTTGCTGCGGGGTGCAGACAACCCAGGTATGTTGTGTCTGAACCCTTGAAGTTGCAGTCATTACCCTGTAAATGATGATATCTTTGCATTGCAGCGATGGAAGCAGAGCACTGGTTTACATCAGATCACCACTGAGGCAATCTGCTCAATTCTGCTGTGATACCTTGGTTATTGGGTGTAAATTGCCTGCATACAGCTGCATGCACCATTATCCTGCTTATCAATGTAGACAGCTATATTTTGGCTTGCTACTTATTGTACCTTTCAATTCTGTTTCAAACCAGAGGGTGCATTTACCCCAAATGGGTACATCATCACTCATTTTGCTGCTCTGTGCTTTCCTTGTGCAAGCCCTTGATTGAAAATGGTGAAGAGGAAGGTATGTGGATCCATCTCCTGCTAAGGTGCTTGTTATTTATCTGCAGCATGTGGGGAGGTGCAGGTCTTGTATACAATGTAACTGAGTATCTCTTTTCCCATGGTATCAACATTGAGAATCTGGAAACCCACACTGAACAGGTGCCAACAAGCCTTGATTCCCAATGTTTTTGGTGTGATTGTGGCCCTTAGCTTGAAAGTTTGGTTTATAAATGCATAAAGCCTTGGTTTCTACATGCAGCCAGTTCTACTTCTCTCACAGAAGTTTCTAAATTGCTAAGTTCCTTCTGTAAAATTTGGCTGCTGCTGGTCAATGACATTTGGGTTGCTAAGGTGCAGACAGCTAATAATTGTGTGGGTCCCCTCTCACAATAGTTGGTTTCTTAAAGGCTCCTTGGGAGTAGTTGAATTCATCAAATTTTTGAATATTGCAAGATCTAATGCTGACAAATCTTCCTCCCTTGTTTTGCGTATAAACTAAACTGCATGCTGACACTTTATTTTCCAACATATGTATGTAGTTTAGTTTCTGTGGGTGGGTATGACTAAACAGGCACCATTTGGAGGAGCAACACTGTTCATGATGGCAGGAGTGATAGCAATGCCAGTGAGATTGTCAACACGCAAGCTTATTCACAACTTGGATACATTGCAAACCACTCTGGGTGTGGATATTGCTATCTCCAATCTTCCTGTTTCTACCAGCTATAAGTTTCGGCTTCCTTCTCCACCTCAGGCCATTGTATAATAGATGTACCTGCAAGAATAGTGATGACATGTGGGAGTTAAGAAAATAGCGGTTTAGAATCAGAAGTCAAAGACACTGGTTTCCTAAAACTCTTCAGGACAAAGTGAAATAGGGAATGGATCTCAACTTGTCTTGAACTGTCTTGGTAGATGGTGTCGAGGGAGAATGGTGATATATTACAGTACTTGTCTAGAAACATTGAGATTGGTAGAAGGTCAAATTTGGCTCAACTGGAAAATGCAGATCTACATCATGGATGGATGATGTATTGCTAATGTAGTTGTTCAGGTTTCAATTCCATGTTAGAAATTTCAGAAGTTGATTATACAGGGACAAGCTAAAATGAAATGAAGCTTACCATTGCAAGCTTGTTGTTGCTCGCATGAGTGTACTTTTTTGTTGACTATGTTTCTTGAGTGCTAACCGGCATCACGACTAAGTCTCCTGTCACCTGTGGAAATACAACAGAAACTGAAGAAGGGGTGTCACCAAAGAAGGGGAGGTGATTTTGAGATGGAAATCCCTAAAATTTTGAATGCAAGTTGAACAAGATTTACTGGAAATTTTTGAAATGCAGAAAGAAGGTTACAACAGATATTGTTTTTAAACCTAAATCTTTCCAGCCAAACAAACTTTGTTATTCTAGCTCTATGGATTTCACCTCAAGGAATCAGAACTCTCTTGATTTCCTCTTAAGGAGTCAACTGGTTGTTGATGAGTGTGACAATTCATTGTTTAACAACAAAAACCCTACAATTGCTACCCCAACATCATTACATAGTTTCTCTTAGAAGTTGGACAGAGACAAATAACGGAGTAGGTAGTTGTGATTGCCTACATCTCATACAGTCCTCTTGTTCCAAAATCCTCAAAGCTCCCATTATATCATAGGTACTCTCTTTCATAATAAACCACATTACAAATTCACATCAAAAACCCAAAACAAAAACTTGACAAAGATGATGATTAACACTACAACCACTCTTGAAATCGTTAGACTCTTTCATCATTTCCCTTGATCTAGTCCCTAAAATGCAAACACTTAACCTCCTATTCCCTTGCTGACACTCTTGACACAACAAAAAATTAGGTGCTAGGTTCAAAAGAAGAAGAAGTCCAAATGAACTTTTGCCCCCAATTGATTCCTATCAAAATCCAAACAAATTTCACACTTTCTAACTAGAAGAATCGGTGTCACCAAAAAGGAAGGGTCAAACAACAACACGACCCCTCTGTCAAACTCACTTAGACAGAATGTGAATGGGTATCTGCCTATCAAACCAGCAGCATGACAATGGCATTAATTTGAGTCCAAAGCTTTTGTCCTATGGCTCTACTAAACCCCAATGAGAGGCACACATCACTAGTGCAAACTCCCCTTTCTCTGAACTTCCACAGATTCAACTCTTACTCAGACAAATCAGCAAGACAGAATCTTAGAGATCAAACTCATTAGCTCAAAATTTACAGAGTTCCCCAACAGCACAAGCTTTCTTCACTCCAGAGTACTCATCAAAAATCTATCAACCCTACTTAGCTAAGTCACTGGCGCAGCGGAGAGTTACAATAACTCAGCCAAGTTCTCCAAAAACAGACATACGGAGCAATATGTCTATACATTTCTGAGCTCATCTGACATCTTCAGCTCTACCCTTCCATCTTCAACACAAAATCTAAGAACAAAAATTCATCTCTAGTACGACCTCAGCCTCCTGCTATACTCTGATCTCCTC
>Ga0209611_10000517_pt1 | contig 58132 bp, 39 predicted proteins | sample S1TSphgellanicum_3_FD_187693 | JGI IMG/M metagenome (GOLD analysis project Ga0209611, IMG submission 187693) | Host-associated microbial communities from peat moss isolated from Minnesota, USA - S1T2_Fc - Sphagnum magellanicum MG (SPAdes) (version 2) | ecosystem: Host-associated > Plants > Peat...
GGGTCGGCACAGCCCCTCCTTGTGTTACATCAACCGGCACCCTCCTTCTAGGCACTCGGGTGTAAGAGAACAGGTTCTCATCCCCACATAGCTTATTAAGCTGTTGCAGGGTTGCTGCTTCGTCATTCAGCAACACCTCCAAGAAGTTTGCTATTCCAGAATGTGATTTCCCATCTTTGGGCTTCTTCTAACATCTGTGTTCGGAATGTCCCAACCCTAAGTAGAAGGTACATTTTATTCCACAATTCTCTGTCCTATGAGGCATACCGCACTTGGCACATTTTGGCCATGCTTCATTCAACCTCGGACATGTGGTGGCCAAATGGTCCCCCCCTTTGCAGATTTGGCATCCTCCAAACGCAATGGAAGAAGATGATGTTTCTGGATTATGCACAATCCCCTTGAAGAAGTTGATCAGGGAGTTGTTTAGCGTAGTGACCTGTTTCTCCATCATAGTCTCCAAGGTCTCCTCTTCTTGCTCCTCCCTTAGAGGTTCATAAGGAGTTTCCCTAAGCTCGCCCAAAACTCTCTCAAGTTCTGTTGTAGCAGCAACTAATTCTTTAATGTCTGTAAATGTTCTCACCACACACAATTTTCGAATCTCTGGCTTCAATCTGGCCAGAAATTTCTTCTTCTGCTCAACGTCTTGTATCCGGCCCTTCTGAAATAGTTTGTCGAAACGTTCGTAGTATTTTTGAACTCTCTCCTTGGGTTCTTGCTTGATGGCATCGAGCTTCATTCTGATGTCATCAGCATCAACATCGCCATACTTCTGCACTATCAGAGTCCTCAACTCAGCCCCATCCGCTGGTGTTGGTTGTAACCTCTTAAACCATTCCTTGGCTCTGCTTTGCAGATTCAGCTTCTAATCTTGAAAAGCTTATCTGCATTCAGATTTTGCACTTCAGCTGCCATGGTGAACCTCTCTACCCAATCATTGACGTCCTCATGGTCTCGCCCCTAGAACAGTTCATCCATTCCTTGGGGACTAGTCATTCTGCAGATATCCTGCTCCAACCTAAAGCTTTCAAGAAGAAAGAAAAGAACAGTCGTGATTCAATTTGAAAATTCTGACTAATCACCTTTTGCTACTACTCTCAAAGGTATAAAATCAGATGGCAAAGTGAAAAAACTTTGCTCATCTGTGGATTCTTGCTGGAATTGCCACCCTACCTCTTAATTGCGCCATATCCTCCAGCTTATGAGGCGAAAGCTTGATCCACTATGTTCCACCCTGAGTAGAGGATCTCCAACCTGAAAAAAATCTTCCACACCAAGATGTACAATCTGACGAAATGGTTAGGCGACACAACAAGCTTGGGAATCCAAACGTCTCCTACCCTAAGTACACTACGCGGCCTCTCAGCAAGTGACGACATTACTCTATGCCAGATGCGAAGTGTAGTAATATTGCGTCTGCAACTCTGCGGTTGACGCCCATCCCCTTGCTCCATCTCTAACCTTCAACCAAACTTCAGCTCGAGTATAAAAACCACTATGAGCTACTTCTACTGCGATATCTCCAACTCGGGCTTCATCTGGGTCTACGCCTACAAGTGTTACTATCCAAAACCCAGGAAACGTAGGATTACCGCTCCTCGTTGTGGACCATCATGCCCCCTTGGATAATCAAACCTAAGGACAATTCGCTGCTCATGAATGTGTTATGTCAACTCTTCTACTCCAACCTCATCTGCACTAGATGAAGACATGATACCTCAGTTATCATGATATCTAGACATTCACAAGTTCTACTGAAGCTACCAGATCTGAACCAGCTTTGATACCAAAAGAGAGGGTGACGAGACCAAACAAAGAATCTGACCACTAGTACGAGCCTGATCAAAGCGTTCTCCCTTCTGATCTTCTGAGACAAACCACTCTTTCTGACCCCTTTCTCTCCAAACTCATCTCAGAATATTTCCATATGCATTCACTGATCTTTGGACAGGAACAACTCATGCACTCACAGATCAGCAGAACAGAAAAACCGAATTCAAAACTTGCACCTTGCCATTCATAAAAATCTCCAGAGAGCACAATACTTCTGGCTCCAGAGTATACATCAAAAATCAAACATTAATACAGGTCTGGCCTTTGAGGACAGAGCTCTCGGTGTTCACTCGACCCTTTGAGCTTCTAACCCGATCCCCCACAAAATGCTACAATGCATGCCTTTCTTCACTCTGTTGGACCAAAGACCTATGACCTGATTACCCTCGAGTCCAAATTGCACTCTAAAAACACCTAACTCTGGACAGTTTGTACCACACTTGCCACTCGTACTCAAAGAGACTAACTCTCATATAAGAATGATCAGCAGCTCTGTTGATCTCAAATCCTTTCTGCATTCTCACTCGACACACTCATTCTATGCACCTTTAGGATTTCCCCTTGACCTATGGTGCTCACTCCTACCATAGCCAACCTTTCATGAGTCCTTTACAAAGCTACCTGGCCAAGTTGCTGGTGCAGCGGAAAAATTACAACAACCAGCCAAGTTCTGCTCCAAAGAAAAACGGCTCTCTACCGCTCTCTACAGCTCTCTAAAACAACTCTCCTCCTATCTCACATCTGCATTACCTGTTCGTCCATCCCCACCTTCGCAGCCATCAGCTCACCATCTCCTTCCGTCCTGTTGCCGCCTTCCTTCCACCTCCCCTCATCAATACAGCTCCATGCCTCACCATCATTCGCACCGCCTCCTTCCTGCACTCCATAACACCCCTACCAAAAGAAAAAGCCTCCCCATGCATTTATCTGCAACAGTAATGGAGAGATTTTGGCTGCAAAAATGATGGCTAATAAAACAGAAAGCAACCCTCAAAAATATGTTGTGTTCACACCAGTGGGGTGACCTATTGTTCGGTCACACCAGTTCTTTGATTTTTTTGAAAACCACAGTTATGACCCCGAAGAGGGTTCCTGATAACCACTAAGGTCTCTTCTTGCTTCTAATGACTGCCCAACACTGGTGTGCATCCATCAGGAAGACATGGTCACAAGGATCATTTTTCACCTGGTTAGGCACAATCAAATAAGGGAGGTTGTGATGTGTTTTGTCTTTCTTAGGCATTCATAGTCTAAGAAATTCTCTCTGTCACACTTTGGCAATTGTACAACTTCTTGAAGAAAAGCCAAGACAAGATTATGACAACAATTCTGTTTAAAAACCTTCACCAGGAAATTGACTGTCCACAAAAAAAAGTTGTTGTGCTTCCCAATATTGCCTCATGAAGAGAATGTGCTTCACTTGACCTTTCAAAAGGCTGACTCTTGTAAGATCATCACAAAAGTGAAAATTTCTAAGTTAAAGATTAATTGGGGTTTAAGGTGAAATTTTCCAAGTTAGATTAATTGAGGTTTAGCAATTGATGATTGACACATGTATCATATTGGCTAACTAGTTGACAGACATGTGCATGGTGCTCGAGGTGGATCACTTACAATGTGCCTGATCTGTGATGCTGGGGTTGGTGGAGCACAAGTCTCTGCAGCTACTGGTGGTTGGATGAACATAAATTTTCCCAGATTCAGGATGAAGATGCAAGAGATAGAAAGCCTTTAAATAGTCACAAATAATTTACAATTTCTCAACTTCTCAATTGTGTTTCTGTTGAGGAATTAGTGAAATAATACAGGTCAAAGGTGAGAACAAGGATTATCAGCAGGGGACTTTCCAGCTAGTTAGTTACCTTCTTCTTTGAGAGCTAATGGAATGCCAAAGCTTTGCACTGAAACACATATATGTACAAAGAGCCACCTCCACTGCATGTGGGAAGTCTAAGCTATTGCTGGATGCAAACTGAATGTCAGATGAAGTGGGGAGCTGAATAAAGAAAATGAGTATGTCATGTTTGTAGCCAATGAGGTTTCAAAACTCTTGCACCTTGCTTTTCTTGGGATGTCAATGCCCCATCTTCACCCATTAATCCATGCTCCTTATTTGCATTAGTACTCACATAATTGCTACCCAAGCTTGGTGAAAGTGATGATATTTGGCAGAATCTGTCTGTTTCTTTGTGTGAATGTCTGAATGAAACCAGGCAAGATAAATTGATGTTGAATCTTTCTGTTTTATTCATGAAGTGGAAACTGTTAACAGGTGATTTGTTTTGCAATGCATGTTTAGTGATTTTGTAATTTAAGCAAGTTTTTTGCAAGGGGATCAAGGGGGGGGATACTTGCAGACTTAATGCACAGTTCAAAGCATGAAGTTTCTCTCTAATTCTTGATCATAATAGCCAAGCAATCTAACAAATCTGAATGCAGTGAGAATGCACACCATAACCTTCAACTAGCTAAATTATGTTGGTGATGAGTGTCCAGAGTGAAAGGTCTTAAACTTGGGTGTCAGAATAATGAGAACTTGGGTGAAAGAGGCTACTTAAAGGACTTAGTAATGAACTTCATCTAATAGAGCATAATAAGTCAGCATTTGAAGAATGCAAAATTGTGGCAGATTGAGTTAAACCAGTGATTAGTAGAAAAGGTTCTTTTGAATTTCAAGTGTCACATGTTAGAGGAATTTGTGTGGTTGAACATTAGAAAGTTGCTTATAAATTTGATGGGAGTGGTGAAGACCCATCCAAAAGAAGCCATTCTCAGTCAGATCTTTATGTCACAGAAGCTGTCATGTGTTGTGTGATCAAACAGCCTCCTTTTTGGTTGCACTTTTCTTGTTACATGGAAACTTGTACTCCCACTCTTTGGACACAAAAATCAACTTTGAACTGTTGATCCTGCTTTCTGGTTTTTTGGACCACCCCAAAAACACTTTTACATACTGTAATTAGTGTTTTTGTTGTTTAAAAGATTCCTAAAAGGACTTGAAAAGAAAAGTTTTGAAATAACTTTTTTTTTAAATTCTTAATTTAAGCCTTAACATAACATTTTTTCAGTCACAAGAAGGTTTTATTTTATTTTATTTCGACTCATAAATCATGAAATTAAAAATATCCCTAAATGATTAATCATGTCCTGCCACATCAGTTTGATTAGTTTACAATCAACTAGCCTGATAGCATGCAACTAGCAATAAACTTCAAAGGTAAGACTATATTGGCTTGGAACCATTAGGTTTGTACCATCTTAATGTTGCATTGTGGTTTTGATGAAAGGTATACCAGTCCTTATGGTGGTACTAATAAGTACTTCTGCTCCTCATGCAACTCCAGGCAATTATATGTATCTATCACACCGTGAAGAATTCTTCTATTGAAGTGATCTAGATTGATTGGTTTGCATGCTCACAAATTTGAACTGCCTGGAAAAAAATTGGATGTGATATAGTTGCTACTTTCCTACACTCGGTGCAGCAGTCCCAGCAGGGCAACAGGAAGCCACTGGAATCCTCAATTAAGCCAAAACATAGAGGCAGTTTTAAGGAGGCAAAATTAGAAGAACCTTGCACAGCTTGCAAACACACCAAACCATTGCTATGTCAGAGAGAATGGTTAAGATCTTCAGTACAGGAAGCCACTAAAGTATCCATTCAAAAGTTGAAGACAGGAATTGAATTGGAGCCAGATTCTTTAGGCAAATACTTGAGGATCCATTTGCAAGCTCAGGTAAATCTGTTCATGAGTTTGAAGGCATGCATCTGAGAGCATGGACTTTTCTACCCAGTGTCAAATGGAGAAGATTGGATACTGCTTGAAACAATTAGACCACGCACAGACCCATAAGAAGAAGTCACAGACAAAGATTAAGGTCAGCAATGATCATTGACATGGTGAGACTTGTGCATTGTGAGTGCTATGATTTTCATGTGGTGTTTTGTCCTTTTTCCTGCATATTTGAAGAAAATCAATTCTTCATCATATATACACATGAGTTCTCATGATATTCAGGTGACGCATTGTGCTATGATGCTTGATGGTTCTTAGTTTGGTTATATTCTCATTCTGATACTGCATGCTAAAAGTATGCCAACTATGTTTCTCAACATATTCCTATGACCCTACGTGTATGTGTATACCTTCGCTATTCAAGAGACATTATCTCTGAGATTGTGCTCCTAATAGCATCTTACAAGGCTTTTCCTAGAAATCAAGGGGACAGAAGGAGTCCAACAAGTGTTTGCTGGTTAAACGCCAAGTCAGATGGTTGCCAACAATTGAAAATCATATTTGATTTTGCAAAATTATGTCAACCCATTAAAGAAATCCTATGATTGTATCACATTCAAGCTTCTAGTTCAACCTCTTGGGTTTTACTTTTTATTTCCCAAGTCAAAAATGATTGTTCAAACACTTAAATTATTTTGCCTAAGTGTATTAGGATTCACAATTCATAATCTTGAAATTTTTCAACTTCTAAACTCTCCACTGTTTGAATCATGATATTTTAAAGAAGTAATATACTTGCTGTATCTAAACATTTAACATCTTCATGTATGTCTATATGTGCATGTGTTCATGCCACAATGAATATATTTAACATTGCAAGATATATCATTCTTCATATTTTCTTATTTAGGTTCATCATAATGTTGTCAAATTTTGTATATTCTATGAAATCTAATTTCAACCCATCCCAATATCATATCATCAGGAAATTAGAATATTTCACTGTCTTGAATCATGTATATGCATTCAAGAAAAATGAATATTTTTATTCATGTTTTAGTTTCTAATTCAATTCATCTGATGGAATTCTTGTCTATACTCAATATGATTGGAATTTACACATCTTATGTATTCCAAATTTTTTAATTCACATTTTGAACCATTTTAGTTGAAGCTCTTCACAACTAATATGGTCTATTGGTTTTTTCTTTCTCTTTTCTAAATAAATGAATATCCATTTACTTCTTTTATTTGAATGCAAATGGCAGTATAATATGATTATTATCCGAATGAATTTGTAAACCCTATCTTGTCATCTTGGGCTGAACCAATTGCCCCAAATTATAAACTCTACCCTTGCACCTATATCAAACATGATATTTGGTGCTCTTATTTCGTAGAACTTCATAACATGACAACATTCTTTGACATTTATTGTTCACAACATTTTAGGGTACATGAAATGTTTTTAAAAAACTGTAAATAAAACCTTCAAGTACTTTGTTGGTTACTAAATATTTAGTACACAGTACATACAAACAGTTAAGTCTCTGAAACATACATTTCTAATCCATAGCCAGTGATAAGTAAATTTTGAGACGGAGAATGACGTTTCAGCCCAAAATTTTCAACTAAATTAAAATAATATCTGGGGTTCATTCAATGAGTGGATACAAAATTATATCAATAATGAGAGATACACATCTTGGGAATCCATTCAGCACCTTGGAACATTGTAACAAACTTTCATTTCAATCCTACATGATCTTAAGGAAATGCATCCGTCATTTGCATTTATTATACCATGTCCATTAATGAATGTCCCTCTTGCATTCATTGCATGCATAGTGACATTCATTTAACAATGGATAACTTAGTTGTTCTCACACACCCTATATTTGAGCATTAAAGGAACCCAACTCCTTGAAACATTTCCTCAGTCAACATGTACTGAAACTCAGGGGCAGCTTCAACACACTTCTGTCAAATAATTAATTAATTTCAAAGACTCCATGTTGAAAAATTGATTTTTTTTTAATGTTCCAAAAGATTTTCTATTTTATTTCACAAAATTCTGTTCTTTGGAATACTGTATTTTTTGAAATTTCCACAGTTTTACAAGTGATATAATTAGTGTTGAAGATGCCAAGGTACTCCCTTACTAAAAATATGGTACCATGATAGATGTTTAGAGCCAAAGACAGGCAACCATCCTTGCTTTAATCAAGGCCCTTGAGTTTGGAATTCCATGGTGACATAATATGGTTGATAAAAAGTCCTCTCAATTGTTAAGTCTTTTATTGAAATCCTTGTAATTATGTTACTATATTAACATGCCAACTTTGACACATGTTTGTTGAATTATTGATTAAAATTTTTTTATTTTTCATTTTGACAAATGGAATATTCTTGAAGATTCAATACTTTCCTTCGAAAAAAAAATTTCTTTGAAAATTTCTAATTTATAATTTTCAATTTATCGAAATCCTCGGGTTCCAGTTCTGAGGTTTTGAAATATTTCTAATTTGTTAAAATCAAAAGAACCTCCAGTTCTGAGATTTTTTTTTAAATCAAAGAACCTGCAGTTCTTGTGAAAGAACCTGAACAACCATTGGTTTATGGTAGGTGCTTTGACCCAGTTCTTTGATTTTTCAAAACCCTGACTCAGGGCCAAAGCTGGTTGTATGATTTTCAAGAACCTCTGGTCAAGGCGTTAGAACCCGTTCTTTGGTCAATTTTCGAACTGTGTCTAGGTTCGGTTTTGGTTCCAAAACCAGAACTGGTTTTAAACCCAGTTCCATGTCCAGTTCCAAATATCAAACCCAATATCCATTCATTTTTTACTAACTGAAACCAGAATTAGCAGTTCAACTGGCAAAACTGGATGACTGCCCAACACTGGTAAGTACCAATGTTGGGCAGTTATTATAAATGGAAAATCATAACTAGTAGTGGTTCTCAACAATACATAGGGTAGAGAGGCCGGTCATAGTACACTTAAAAAGTCAGATGAACCATCTTATCGAACCCAACCTTGGTTGCCTCTTGGGTCCAAATATGGATTGTAGAAAAGATCATTGTGCACCTATTGCCCTTTAGATCATTGGATTTGGACTATAAATGCAAAAGATCTTTTGGTAGCTCTCGGCCTCATTGCATCAAAATCAAATTTTACCAACCAACTTCTAGACCTATCTTCAAGCAATGCAAACTCGGTAAATGCACATATTAATTTTGCCACATGTCACCAATCCATGCCATCACCAAACATTTTCATCTTCAAACCGATCATCATCCTTGGAAACAACAAACACCTTTACTCAATGGTTGATATCAACACCCAAAATAGGGCAACATTTTATTTGGTGATCGATACTTTAAAGATATGCTAAACCCTAAATTTGAATGTTCTCCCATGTGGCATTGCTCCAAAACCCTAAACCCTTTCCCTTTGTTCCTCTCCTCTTTCCTCCCGTTATCTTCCTGTCATGCTTTTGTTGATGTTCAGGCGGGACAAAGATCTCATTCAGCTCCTTTCTCTAGTTTCTCTTGAGTTTCACTTTTACTCGTGGACATGTGTTTTGAGCATGTCGAATGTTCTCAATGTTGAAGTTCTCCTACTTGACTTTTGTCGCTAATTTTCCTTGAGTTTTATTGTTGTTCATGGACACATGCATAAAGCATGTTGGAGGCATTCCCTCTTGAAATACAAGTTCGTGCAATAGAACTTCCCAAGATTTGTGAAAATCTATATTAACTCCAAGTGTTTTGTTATTACAAGTGTTGGTGCACTTCGCAATTTCATGATCATTATTGAAATTATCATCATGTGGTGGATTGAAGTTCCTTAATATTATGGTGGTGTTTATGATGGTCCTTTCTCAATGCTACTCCTCTCCTCCTATTGTTTTTGATCTTCTCCATGTATGTTCCCAATGTTGGTCCTTTTCTTAGTGTTCTTAAGCTTTTCTTGGTGCTACTCCTCTCCTTGGTGCAGTTCTAGATGAATTGAACCCCCCTCTTTCTAGTGTTCACAATGGTCCTCTTCTTAGTGTTGGTTCTTTTTTTGGTGTTCTTCATCTCCTTACTACTTTAGATGAATTCAAACCCCCCTCTTTTGTGTTCATGTTGGTCTTCTTCTTGGTGTTGTTCATCTCCTCCCAATGCTATTCTTGACGAATTGAACCCCCACCTCTTTCTTATGTTTGTGATGGTCTTCTCTTAATGATGGTCCTCTTTTTTATGTTCTTCATCTCCTATAGGTGTTACTCCTAATGAATCGAACCCCCCCTCTTTCTAGTGTTTATGGCGGTCCTTTCTTGGTGTTAATCCTCTTCCTAGTATTGTTCATCTCCTTTGAATGTTATTCCTGATAAACTAAACCCCCTCATTCTTGTGTTTGTGATGGTCCTCTTCTTGGTGTTTTTCATCTCCTCTTGGTGTTATTTCCGATGAATCAAACCCCACCCCCTTTCTCTTGTGTTTATGATGGTTTTGTCTTGGTGCTAATCCTTTTCCTAGTGGATCAAGCCCCCATGAGTTCCTAGTGATCTTCAGTTGGTGCTTTTGAACTTGGAACCATGGAGTTCCTATTGGTCGTTGAACCACTAAACTATTATTCCTAAAGCTTTTACTCAACCAAGTTTCTACCCTAGTTATTATTATTACATCAATTTTAAGCTTATCCCCTTGTTATTCTATATCCTATTTTAATTCACTAAACACTAAACCTTGCTCCTCCTTTTTACTCCTCTTAAATGTTTGTTTCATCAAGTTATTGTAGAAATGTTATAATTCCCTTCCTCTTTTGCCTTTGAACCGTAGCTTATTATTGAACCGATTTTTGAAGATCTATTGTCCAACCCAAGTTCACATCCCTATGTCCAAAAAGGTGAACTCACATTCCTTCTTGGAAATTCTAATGAAATTTATTTCATGTTTTTTTTATTGCTACAGATGACCAAGTTGTAATGAAGGTAGCTCGTTATTGTCTTGTAAGTTCCTTTTTAGTTGCCCATTTTACTACAATCATTATTATTGTTACCTTTCTAACCTACTTGTTTTGCTTCTCCTTCTTTCTTGTTTTTATAATATGTTTTGCCACCTCTTTATCCATTGCCTTTTGATGCACAATGGTCAAGTGTTCTTCTAAAGTCACAACATGACTTTGCGAATCATCAACTAATAGTTCTTTCCCATTAGTCCTTTTTGCAGGGAAATGTGGTAATGACAACAAGTTGGTGCCTACCAATGCTTCCTAAGTTTTTAGGATTTTGCATTCTACTCCCACATCTATTGAAGACTACTCCAAGGTTTCAACCATATTCATGTTCACATAATACTTAGGTTGATCTTGAACCACACTATTAAGCATAGATTCACATAGTTGTCGGTTCTATAGTTGAAGCTATGTTGATCAGCTCTTCTACAACATTTTGTTTTGCCCATTCCATCTCCCCATCCTCATCTTGATTTGATTAATAATCATCATCTTGCTCTTCTCCAAGCTAATTCACTATTATGTATAAGCTTTCAAGATTTCTTTCATCCATGGCTTTAGGTTCCAATGGCAAAATCCTTGTACTTTTGAACCTTGAGATAATATTTATTGCAACCCTAACCTTGGGTTCGCGACCAAGGCATGGGCTTGTGAAGGTGCGGGCCAAGAATGAGTTCAAGAATCACATTTCATGCTCCCAAGAGTGCAAGAAAGTGAGAGGGAATGAACCCCCACACTCCCAAATGAGCTCCCATTTTGGGAGTTAGAATCCCAATGGACTTCAGAATTTTCAAAGGGCAATTGTACGGGCCAAAACTCATTGGATTGAGAAGTTCCTTATATCATTAAAAATATCTTAGAATGTAAATGTCTAAAATGAGCTTGCATGACTCATTTGAACACTTAAAACACAAGTTATGACCAAAAGAAGGGCCAAAAGTCAAATTGTCAATTTGACTCCCAACCACTAAAAGTCAAGAATCGTCCCGATTTCCTTATGTGAAAGTGGCGTGCCACATACCATTGAAAATTTCTCAATGAAGGCTACAGCTTTGGTTTAAACCTCACCTCAATCGAAAGCATGCACAAAAAATTATGGGCCTCCAAAGTTATTAGAATCCCAATTTCGAGAATTTCAAAACTCCCACTTGGGAGTCCTAGGACAAAATATCATTTGGGTGCTGGCCCCATGGCCATGCACAGAATGTACTATAAGGGGGAAGGTGGTGGCTTCCCCCAAGTTCGGGTCGTGGTGCTTCTTGTGAGTCTATGTTTGCCTGTGGCTCGTTCGTGCACCAAAGTGTTCCAACTACACATTAACCAACTTGTTGTTTGGTTTGTGCAAGTCCATGTGACTAAGTGAATTACTTGTAAATCTTCCTAATCTCATCCCAGAGTTCCAGCACGCCCTTCTACCCCCGAAATGCTCCGAGCCACAGAATGCGCCCCAACTCCTTCTCCTTCCGATGTCTTCACCTTTGGACTCATAGTTGAGTCCATCAAGAAGCTTGGGGGTGTGTCAATATTTTTTCTTGAAAATGTTTGGTCTAGTGCTTTGGCCACCCATCCTACCAAAACTCATTTTTCTAGTTCGATGTAATTCATGTTGATCATTGTTATGTCTCTTTCCTTTTTAAAAACAATCTTGGAAGATTTGAAACATGCTACATCCAAAGGCTACAATGCATGGGATGTATGTGAAGGTAAGGTAACCAAATCTAACCTAAATGTTTATGCTTCCTCAATTGCCTCAAAAACGGCATGGATCCATGGCCATCCAAGATAAGTAAATGTTTATTTATTAGAAAGATTCCATCTAGTATTGACCTATTGAAGAAAGAAAGGAATTCTTTGAAAAAACATGTAATCATCCGCGCTTTTGACTTCATAGCCATACAAGTCCTTAATTTGTAAAGTTGAATGTAGTCATTTGGTATCATTTCTCCTTTGAAAATGTAAAACCCTTACAATGTTGTCATTGCTGTATTAACAACATAGTTAATAATCAACCATTCCATGGGACTTAGGAATGGTGTTATACATTTGCTGAAAACCTCATTTTGCCAAAACCTTGGCTCCTAGCTATCTTCATGCTTGGATGCATGTTTCATTAGAATTCTAGATATGATCTAAACATAATTATGCTTCTTGTACATGGATTGCAAGTTTTGGTAGAAAGTTTAACATGATTGGATTGTTAATCTTTGAACTTTACCAATATGATCTAAACATAATTATGTTTGTTGTACATGGATTACAAATTTTGGTAGAAATTTTGGCATGATTGGATTGTTAATCTTTGAACTTTATCGATACCCAATCCTTCAGTTTGACAAATGTTAAGCTCAAGATGTTTACGCTTAAATTAGTACCACCAAAAGGTCCTTAATGACGCACTCCCAAGTCCTGGGTTGAACCCACTTGAGGGTCCAACTATGTGTAGTTGCAGAAAAGGGGGACTTGAGGGGCGCTCCCGACTTCCAGCACTAAAGAGGGTTAGAGGGGCATGCTAGAAGCCCCAAGATTAGACTAGGAAGATGGATTAGAAGATCAAGCACGAATCTGCATCCAAAACCAACCACAAAAAGGTTAGTTCACATTCGGGAACACCCTTGGGTGTTGGGACAAGCCACGGGCAACTTGGACCACTTGACTCACCACGGCCCGGACTCGGGGGAAGCCACCACCTTCCCCCATATCGTATTCTCTGCAGCTCTCCGTCAAGGCTACATCTAAATGGCCTTTTTTCCCAAGACTCCCAAGTTGGAGTCCCGAAACTATCCCGAGTTGGAGTCCCGGGACTTTGGACGGCCACAACTCCTCGCCCCGATCTCGGATTGGGACGAGCTCTGAACCAAAGTTGAGCTCTCGTCGAGAGCTTTCCAAGGCTGTGTCACACTCCTTGAGGCGACGTCGGGGAGAGGTCGATTCTCGACTTTTAGAGGTTGGGAGTCAAAGTGGCAGTTTGACTCCCGGCCCTTCTTTTGCCCATAACTTGGGCTGCAGATGTCCAAATGGGCAATGCGAGGCCATTTTGGACATCTACGCTTCAAGAGCTTTCCATTGATATAAAAAACGCATCAAGGCAAGGAGATTTGACCCCTCAAATCGTCTTCTGAATTTTCGGGAGTCCCAGAGGACTCCAAGTCTCTACTTTTGGGAGTGGGAGTTACATTCTCCCACTTCGCCCAAAGTGGGGTTGTGACACTTAATATTCTTCCTTGGAAAGGTGTTAGCCTTGTTTGGGTCAGCTTTGCCATTTTTCATCTTCAATTGTTACAGGCTTATTAATAGCCCAACATCTTGCAAAGCTAAAACCTAAAAAACCACAACCTAATCTTCTTTTGTTGTTAATACGCCTATTAGTCTTACTTTTTTAGATCTTGTTTTTCCATACAAAATCAAACAACAAGGTTAATGGTATGTTCCAATGCCTACTTGCCTTCCTCAATGAAGTTGTCCCTTTCCCAATTGCATCCATGGCCTCCTCCAATGTCCGGTTGCTCCATTTGCTTCTAATGTTGATAGGATTGGATATATTGACTTTTCATTGTTTGGTTGTTGGTTCCTATGATCCAAAAGATGGTGGGACATTTTCCTTGTGTTGGCTTGGCTAATCATCCAATCCACTTTGCCTCCTATGAGGCACATTCAACAACATCATGATTTAGAGCCCCTAGGCCCCAACTTCTAACAAGTTGGGGGTGTTTGGTTTAACCCTACGAGAAGTACAAACTTGAATCTTCTATATTTTGACCAACTCTAAAGAAAATATGAAAGATCATGGTAAATGTGAAATGCATATGCCTCTAGTTGTTTGAAACTTGTGATCAATGCATAAAACTCCTCAAAGTCTAACCATAGTAAATTTTGATTAGTTGTTTGTGTGTAGGCAGTAGGTGTGTATAACAAATTACGACATCTTGGAATTTGAAAAAATCAACCTCTCTTATGGCTACCTATAATGTACCTAGGAACTATAGAACTTTGCATCTAGCAATAGTATAAAAACTTCTTGAACTTTTGATTGCAAAGTTCATCTATTGCATCCTTTCCTAGTTACCCCCTTGCATCCACCCTTGAATCTTGGTTTTTTTTCTCTTCTTTGACAACACTAGGACTTGATTATTGATGATCAAGCTTTTGTAGCCCCTCTTTAGTTAGTCTAATGTGTGCAATTTTTTGATTTAACTCTTGAGACTTTTCTTTAGCTACTCTAAATCACAAAGTTTGTTCTTGTTGATCTACTAGGACTTGTGTTTCTGATCTAGAGATCTTTACCCCTTGTATGTTACTTGACCTCTACTGTTTTAACCCATATGCTCTCAAAACCTTGATGAATGACTTAAGGTTAGCTTTTTCACAAATTGGAAGCTTTAACATAGTGAAAAAGTCTTACTAATATTTTTGTAAAAATGAATTGTGTATGCATATTTGTAGCATTATTGCCTTGTGGATTTGATGCTTTTAATTTTTGACAAGAAGGGGATGTGCACAAAATTGGGGGAAAATTAAAAAAAACTTCCCCAATTAATGTGTAAGATTTGAATATCCATTTGATTCTTGTAAACTGTGATCCTTGTTTATGGTTAGTTGTGTGATATTTAACATGACTTGCATACCCATCACCAAACTTTTTCTCCTTGTACTATTCAATCCAATCGATTATCACCAAACTTTTATTTCCACACCAAACATGGGGCCTTCGAAAAACTAATGCATTTTCCCCCTATAACCAAACATGAAAATACATCACATTTCCAACCTTCCATTATGAAATTTAGCTAATCACCATCTCCAAAGTGGTCCCTTGTAAATTTATTCAAACTTTTTACAAATATGGCCACCAAAATCCCTAATATCAAACACTAAAACTTGATGAACAATCAACAATATGAAAAACTTAGAACAAAATTATTTTCAATGAAATGTTTGGTGATAGGCTAAACAATGAACACTTTTGTTCTAACATATGCAGTTTGCCACACTAGGTGGGTGTTCGATGACTGGCATGTGTTTGGTGATGGGCCTCTCTACCCTAATGGTGGTTCTTTTAAAAAGTCAAATAATCAGTTCCGATATATAACTACAAATATATAAAAATGTGAGAACTAGTATGTAATCACAATTCCAAAAACATCTAAGACCCACTCAAATAATGTTCTAAACATTGTTGGTCATTTTGTAAACAACCACCAATTCTTTGAGGTTTTTTAGATAAAACTAAAACTGCATGTTCTTTGATTCTTAAAATTTCCATATAATTGTAACCCAAGGTTCTTTGATTTCCCAATTTTTAAATACCAAAACAAGTTATTAAAAACTCAAATATTAACTGCACAACACATATATGTACCAATTGGGCGGGTACCTGGTTTGGAGGTTCAAATCACTAGTTCCAGTTTCAATTAGTAGAAATAGAACTGAAATTGGGTCTAATTTTGAAAAACAGTTCCAGAAAGAAATCTTCTTCTTTCTTTTTTTAAGAACCAGACTTGAAATTGGATACCCAATGATGTGTGGAACCAAAACCCAAACCGTGATTTTTTATAAATTAGAAAAAAAAGGACTAGAACCAAGGGCTAATCAAAGGTTAATTGACAATTAATCATTGGTTATGGTCTAGTTTCAGATTTCCAATTCCAATCTGAGTTACCTCAAGTTAAACCACAATTTATTTTTTTAATTGAAAAAAAAGGACTAAAATCAAGGGCTAATAGAAGGTTAATCAACAATTAACCACCGGTTACAGTCTGGTTTCAGGTTTCCAGTTCCTCTGAGTTACCTGAATCAACAGAACCAGATTTTTTCTTAAATGAACAAGACTTGAAATCGGATTGCTGGTTCCATTTTTGTGTGGAACTATAACAAGAATGATTCTAAGCATTTTTAAGAACCAGAACTAGAGGTTCTTCCTAAAATTGCACAACACTGGTACACATCAAACAAGGCCTCACAAACACGCTGGCCCTGCCAATAGATAAGATGTTGTACATCTACTTACTGTGTTCACACTCTGAACACTAAAAAACTCCGTCCCAATCTAAACAGTCTAAACACTTTCACCAAAGAAACAGGTTCACCTACTGTGAAACCGGTTCTAATAAGGTAAAACTTCCAAAAGTTGGATCGAATGTGATAGTCCACAGGGAGGGACCGGGCCCAACAAAAGACCCAGGTTCAAAAACCCTACCACAAGAGTACTGGTCCTTATGAAGAAGGGTTGTTCCTCACATCAACCACTGCTACTTACTACAATCACCAATGTTGACAAAAATCAGCAGATGGTCAATCCTCACAAGTGGCAGAATTTTTGAAGGAGCTTTATGGCGTGGCAGAAATCCATCTTAAATGCAAAGAAGCCAAGACAAAATCTAAAGACGAATCCGACATTCCAGAACACTCCCCATCACATGTTACATGCGAAACATCTCAGGGTTTGGAGGTAGGCACGATGGACAGATGAAAAGAAAACAACAAATACTAATTACAAACCAGGCCGCCCCATCCTCTCCTCTCGTCTCCTCTCCCGCACAGCCCCCAAAATTCCAAAAAGGATGTGTATAAAAAGCCGCACAGCCCGCCGTTCTACTTCAGACAATGCCACTAAACCAGGTCCACTCTCCGACCAACTCTAACGCTACAATTCGCCGTCTCCTGGACCAGCTCTAACTGCGTCAGCACTGCAGGCACTTTCTGTTTGTGAGATTTGCAGGTTTGTGGCAGCCTTTTTTTTTCTTTGCTGTCAATGTATAGCCAAAATGAAATATTAAAAATAAAAAGTGCTAAAATCATGTGCTTTTTGAGATTTTCAATAGTCGTAATCTAGAAAAATAAAGAATTTTTTTTATATTTCTATACATGGTTCAAAGATGTTAGCCAAAAAACGCAAAGATCTTTTAAAATTTTACTTTTATATTTAGCTAGCAGCTAAATCCGGCTAAATCTTCCTGTGGATCATCGCCACTTTGGCTATAACACAAAATTGCAAAAAAAACCATTGGAACTTCAACTTTGTGGTCTTCTCCGTTTCCCTCTCTTTCTTCACAACTCAGGTCTGACAGCACTTAATATGAGTGGAGAGAGTGTGTGTGTGTTTTGGGCTGTTTTGGTGGCAAAATAATAACAATAATAAGGTCTTGGCATGTTTCAGCATGTATAATGAAGGGAATTGGCATATTTGTGAAATCAGCAAGCAATCTCCAATCTTTTTGTTTTTGTCTTTGATCCTTTAGTGTCAAATTGTGGACACTCATTGAAACCAAGTTGTTATTCCATGACAGGTCATGACTCGTTCTGGTGTTGATTCTTGTGTTTATATACAACATGAAACTTAAAGAACACCCAAACAAGCAGGCTCCTCAAGTAATGACTTTGCCCTTTAATGGCAGGTTGAAAATTCAAACATACCCTAGTTGAATAGCAGGTTCCACAAATTTTCTATTATTTTTTAGAAAAGCCAAAATTTTCAGAAAACATTTCTCTGAAAGAAAATTGTTTTGTATAGGAAAATGAAGCATCCATTGGAATATTCGGGGATATGTTACGCAAGTTCTGGTAATGGTCTCTGTGAGGGCACTACCATAAAGCTCCATCATTTATTTATTTTTAAAATTGTGATACCTAATATGCGTACCCACCACCAGGTAGGAACTTTTTTAGAAATGAAAAAGTTCTGGCACTTTGCACAATAAGTTCCTTCGCAAGTATGCTTTACAATGTGCCATGCTGCAACGCTAGAAACACAGTGGCCCAACTTTATGATATGCAGCAAGAAGAGAGGACTTGAATTTTTGCATTTGTTTCCAACAATTCCTGATCTCTTTCTGTCCCTGATCTTTTTTATTAGATCATGAGGACATTGCCTGTTAATCGGCTCCAGGTGCAAGCTAGGTTGCATACACAGTCATAGAGTTTTCTTTTCCTTCAATTTTCAGTAGCTGACGTGGTGATCATCTACAAGACGATTTAGCCAGATTTGTCTATTGAAAATAATGAAAGTAAAATAATCTGAACATCCTTCTATAATTTGGCTACCAATGGAGTCTGGAAAATTTTCAATTATTTTCAAATTTTGGAGACTAAAAACCCCATAAAAAAGTAATTACTTAAAGACATAAGGATTGTATTTTGTAAATTTTTTGAAAGCTTTGAATCTGACATTGAAAATTTTGTAAAGACCTCCACTGATTTTTTCTAGTGTAATTAAAGAGCACCTTACAGAGAATACATTTTTCTTCCACTGTCTAGTAGGGCATTTTGAGAACACCCTGCAATTTTTTTTCGTTTTTTCCCATCAGGAGAAAAATAAAAATAAGAATTTGGCACAGGTCTTGACACTCAGTAAAGCCCTCGTCTGCGGGCTTTACCAGAATTGGGCTTCACCAGAATTGGGCTTCACCCAACAACATAAGGTCCTTATTTAGCTTTGGATGATGTCTCAAGCAAGAATGCTTTTGTGCACTATAGGATCAGAAGTTGCCCATTTTGTTGTTTTACCCTCTCCATAGCCTACTAGCTTCCAATGAGGTTGACATTTAAGCTAGTACATATGGCATTCCTGGAAAAACCACAGGACACTATTTCATGTTTTTGTTGCTCCACTCTGTCAATGTCAATCCGCTCATGTCTAAGTTCTAACACATCTAGCATTGTACCCCTTTCTCTTGTATGAGGGCTCTCTATGAAATGTTGGCTTCCAAGCCACAAACAGGTAGATATCCAATGTCAATATAGACCATTTACCAGTATCCCATGAAGATTATCTTAGTGGATGGTTCATGGATTTGCTTGGCAGACTCTAATTCAGTAGATATGCACAACTTTAAGGGGGCCAATCTAGTGTGCATAACTAAATGGATTTGCAAAGATTTTTAAAAGGATCCTCCTCAATACATGGGTAGAAACTAGAGACAGTCAATACAATATCATTTTAGCAGACGCAATTACCAACTCAGAAGTTCGAGGGCTTTCCCTACCCCTCTCCAAGAAAAGTTCAAAGCTCCCAGTTTTTAACTAACTTAGTGCAAAGATGATTGTCATCTACAACAAATTGTCCTAAGAGAACATTACCTAGGAGAAAAGAGGACACAAAGTCTAGCACTTTAAAGCTTGTCTCATTTTTTAAATGCTGTCCTAAACTGCAAATTAATTAGCTCCCCCATTCTTCCCACCAAAGTGTACATAGTGGTTGTCATATATGTGTATACAAAATGGAGTGTGACTCAAAGGCTATTTTCTAGACAGCAAGCTAGTAGTTAATGGTTCCATTTCTAGGCCCGACTCTATCCTATCATAATACCAAGTCCTCAAGAGAGTTCTACATTGCATTGAGTGAGTTTCTAGTTTTCATTTGTTAAAGTGATTGTCATCAACATGAGACCAAAGGACATGAAGCATGTCAAATTGAAGGTTTGGGATGTGTTAGTGCATTATGAAGAGTTCAAACAATGTGAATGTGGGCATTATCACATTTCCACAATGTGAAGGTGGTAATTGCAATCAAGCATTTGAGTAGCCATCCTTGCTTGCAAAGAGTTATGATATTGTGAATGTGGGCTATTGTATTCACAATTGGTTCTAATAATTAGGTGCTTCCCTAAAAAGGTGTGAAATGACAAGTATGTATTTGGTTTGAGGGAAACCTATCATGACAACAATTGAACTCAATGAATGTGATAGTAAAATTGGAACACGGAAGGGGACTTTGGATGAGTAATTCACAAAAATATTCTTTTATCATAGCTCAATTCTTGGACATGTTTTGAAAGTACTAAACACCTAACTTCTTAAGATTTGAATTCTTTTCGACTTGAATTGTGTCATAAATTAAGGTTTCTTATCCTTATAAAGGACCATGAATGTTTTATTTTTACAATCAACGTTTGTCGTATCCACATACCACTTTCTAAATGTAATTACCCACAAAACCATGTAGTTGCATGTAGAACTTCACAAGAAAACAATTTCAAGGTTATGGTGAACAAGTACCTATTCAACCTGAAAGCAATTTATAATTAGCAATGTTCATGCATTATAATTCCAAATGTATTCAACCTTAATCACTCATTCAAATTGCATTTAACCCTTTCATCAAACATATATACTCATCAAAAAAATGGCTTTGTTTAGTTTGCAACAAATAATTTGAAGCCTTGGCATGTCACAAACTTTGTATTTGTTTTTGTCACGCTACACAATTGGCCCACCAATAATGACAAGATCAACAATTCAAACTTTCATAAGCATTTACATAAATGTTTTTCCCAACTTGAATCCTTGTACATGTTTTTCATTTTTTTCATTTTTACTCTATTTTTTCCAGTTTCAACATCCAATTTTTCACAATCCATTAAACATTTGCATGTTGAACCTTGAAGTTAATATCATATTTGCCACATCTAAACCAGGTGTTTACATCAAATGCACATGTTTCATATTCTTGTGGTCTTGTCATAATGTTATATGATTTTGTAAGTTTATTGCATTTGATTTCAACCTCATTTTAATGTTCACAATCTTTCTATTTCTTTTAGCTTATTTATGTCAACACATTGTATTTGGCCTGAACTTGTAAATTGATTTTATTTTTTTAAAAATCTAGTAAATACTCCTCAACAATTCCAACTTTGTTACCTAAAAGTGTAAATGCACAATATGATGGCTCGCTTTTGGTGTCATGATGTTCATTTTTGCAAGGTACCCTTTCCTTGGACACATTTAACAAATAATACAATTATCATTTTGTTAATTGACATTTGATTCTAGATTAACAACTTGATTATAAAAACATGTGTAATTTTTTAAAATAAAAGTACACCCACTTTTAACAACTTTGGACTTTTGAAGTCAAAAAATAAGGATTGGTCAATTAACCGAAATGGTAGAAAATTGAAATTTTCATATCGAATTTCATTCCAAATTTATTTATAATGTCTTAGTATGTGATATGGCATGAAATAATAAACTTTTATATGAAGTTCCTCCCTTAAAAACCATAACCAATTTCTAGCTAAAGATTTATGAATAACTAGAATTGGACCATATTTTCATAAGTCTATCCCATTGTTGTATTTTATCAATTCTCAAATTATTTTTTTAGTTGTGCATGTATTTAGAATATCTACTTGGGTTCCTATTAATATGGACTTTATTACTTTTGTTACATGATCAAAAAAACCATTTAACCAATGGTACTTGATAAAAATATATACAAATTTAACACTATAGAATGGACTTTTGTGAAATATTATTATTTTCTTAAATGAACCACCTAACCATGCATTTGCTCGTATCATCTATTATACCATATTCATGGATCTAAATAATGAACAATCCAATCTAGGTTTTTTGTTTCATTTGCATTGTCAAATGTCATTTTTTTCCATTTTTTTTTTGTATTATCAAACCTTCTCCTTTTCCATACCTTTCCACTTTTTACCTTCTTCTCCCCCTTGCCCCCCACCCCCCTAAAATCCAAATCTAATTCCACATATACATTACACACCCCATAAGATTAGAAATTGTATGAATATAAAATTAGTCATCATAATTATAAAATTCAACCTACTTGCCAATTCTTCTAATTAAAATATATTCAACTTGGGTGCAAATACATTCAAAGGAGTCAACATGATTACTTTGTAAAAGAATTGTGAATATTTTTTTAATCCTTTTCACTTTTTCATATGAAAGGATTTTTTAATGAAATATTTTGCAACTTATTATTAAAAATACATATAGTTACCCCAATACATCACATATTTTGTGTTAATCTTTGTTGAATAAACATGAATTTTGTGAAGTGTGTGCATTTTGCTAGATTTTGTGTTTTTTCTTGAAAAATATCGTAATTTTAAATCATACCAAAATATGCTAAAGTTTACTTTTCGGATTTTGTTTTGTATATCATAAATTACAACTTTGTTTTGTTTGTCATGTACATTACACCCTATTTACATGTGGTAAAAAATTCTTGAAATTTTCAAGTTTTCAAATTTTCAAATTCCATAAATTTTAAATTGTGAGTGTTTTTTAATGTGAGTAGTATATTACTATCATTTTTTTTAAATACAATCAATATTTATTATTAAAAGAGTCTTTTACTAAAACCAAAACCCAAAATTGAATTTAATGAATTTTTAATTTGAATTCCTCAACATTTATGTTAATCATTTAACACAACTTAGAATGATTAACATAACTTTAAAATGTGAAAACAAAAACATATGTAAAAAAAGTTATAGTTGTCATCACTATTCGACATGGTTTTTGGCTCCTTTGAATGTATTTGCACCCACTTACCTACCTCAATAACTTTTATAGGTAGGTATTAGAACTAAAATTAAAATCAAACCTTGAATGTAAGGTTATAGTTTTAGTTCTAATAAAAGGTTAGTTCCATGATTTGATTCATGTTTGAATTCCACTAAAAGAATGTTGATTTAAGTTTGAGTTAAAAAAACCTAAACTCAAACCTTTGATTTAACATTGCAAACCAAGGAACCTACAAACATTGCTTACAACCAATGTTGGTTGGATATATGGAAAGATCAAAATATGAATCCAATTAATAGCCAAATATGTATGTAACCGTATCTGAACTCTATCTTTTTTTCAATATTTGGGATTATACATATTCAATAGAGTGTATTTCATTAGCAACTATATATGCTACACACATGGCTATTGGTATTCATATTCATATGTTGATGTTATTAAGGGCCCAATTATGGATAGTAAGGTCATGCATGTTCAATAGTTAGGGTTTAAGACTCAAATATGAATATCATGTCGAGGGTTTAAGATTTTAGTTTCTTTTTGTGTGTATTTTCCAATAGTGAAAGTTGAGTGTGTCCTTTTCACAAACTTTCACATCGGCAAAATGTTAGGGCCTTTGTAATGTTTAATGGTGTTTGACGCAATATCAAGTCTCAAAAGTCTGTAATTTGAGGGTTTTTTTTCTAAAAATTTATACATATTGTGGGTTTTAATTTTTATGTTTCTATATTCACTCTTTGCATTGTGTTTCTATATTCATGCTTCACATTATGTTTATGCACCTTTGAATTCAAACATTTATGTAGCAACTTTCAACTATTTCAATCTTTCAATTGTAGCTTTTAATGATTTCAATCTTTTAGCTTTCAACAATCTTGATCTTTCAATTGTGCCTTTCAATGGATTAACTTTTTTTTCAAACTATTTTCTCAACAGATTTTACTCAATTTATCAGCAGCACTTGGGATGATTTTAAGTGCAGCTTATACTCTTTGGCTATATAATCGTGTGATTTTTGGGAATTTCAAACCTAAATTCCTCCAAAAAATTTCTGATTTAAATAAAAGAGAAGTTCTAATATTTTTGCCTTTTGTTGTCGGAATTATTTGGATGGGTGTTTACCTTGAAGTGTTCCTAGAGTGTATGATGACAGCTACAAGGCTAGCAGGAAAGAAAATGGTTCTTGGCAAGGTGATTTTTCAATCTTTCCTTTGAATTTGCTGTAAGTTTTTTGTTTTGTCATGCTTTTCTTCTTTATTGTTATTGGGATCATTTTTGTTTTGTCAAAACATTTATAGTTTGCAAGATTCAAGCTCCCATGCACTTAAAATTTACGAATTATAATTTTAAATAAACTTCCATGCATATACACTTGGGTTGTAATTTGTAAGTTTGTTTTGTTTTTCCACTTGCCTTGGTTAGGTGTTAGAATTATGTTATGTGTTTAATGTGATGACTAAAAAGAAGATGTATGCTTGGTTGAGTTTGTTGGCAGGATTGGCGAGGTTGAAGAAAATTGTGGAATGACACCAATTTTTATTATGCACAATAATGTCTCAAATGTTGAAACCATACATATGCAAACTACTACAACTCATTTTTGTGTTGTTGGAACTCATTTTGCTACTACAACAAATTCTAGTGAGGTTGAGGTTATGCAACTTGTGGTTATATAAGATCAAGCTACAACTTTGAAGCCACATAGTCAAAGCTTGATTTGTTGGGGTTTTTTAGTTGTCAATGACAACCTACCTAGATGGATATTGAAAACTTGAAAATGTGGCAATGTATCATTTATAGAATGAAGCAAACATAAATTAATGATTTGTACTAACAATCTATTCTATGAAAAGGTTTTATCAAATCACTACTATAGAACTTGTCTTTAACATTATATTTTGTGACAAAATTTTAATCAAAAAAACACTTCAAAGAAGGTGATGCTAAAATAAAAACTAACCATTCATTTACGACAAACACAATGTAGTGGTCCTCTTCATATGGGCTCTCATAAAGTGACTAACTATGTCCAACATGGCATGTCCATTTTTATTCAAATTTCTAGTACTGCTAGTTAAAATGGATAGTAAGTGTCATGTCTATTGTGACCTAATTATCTAGTAATGCTAGCTAATGTGTTACACATGTGTTATGTTTGTAAAGATTAAATGTGTTCATAATGTTCGTTAATGTGGGGTTCCATGTGTTTAGGTGCAGTCATGATAACACATACCACAATAAGTGTAATCAATGCTTGATAATTCATGTTATTGAAAATGTAATTTAATTTCATGTTGAAATTGTAGAATTTACTTATATGATAACATTCATAATATATCATCAAAACTTGTGAATAAATTTGAAATTAGTCAAATGAATAAAAATGATGAAAAAACAATAATAAAGCACTATCACCCATGCTTTTAAGTAATAAAAGACATGTTTAATAACTTTTCTTTTTCTAAATGACAATTTTTTTAAAAAATTTAATGCAAGCCTTATCAAAGTACTATAACAAAAATTATCATGATTTTTTAAAAAAAATAAAGAGTTTTTATGGAATATTCCAAGAATAAAATAGTCCAAAAAACAATCCCAAAAGGGCAAATGTGGCTCACGTTATCCTGTTTGCATCCATTTGTCTTTTTTTACTAAATGACCTAGTATTGTCTAATGACATGTAGTGACAAATGTCATGGCTATTTTGACTAAATGTACTAGCAAGGTTGGATGACATGGAGGAACATGTGTCATGTTCTTTATGACTAGAATGTTAATAGCATTTTTTGATGTGGATGCCACATGTAATGTTTAGTGTGATAGCATTTGTGCATCTATTTTGATTACACTAAATGTAAACATGGCAAATCACCCATACAATATTTGACACATCTACTAATTTTAGGTTCCCATTTTAAGGTTCAAAGAAAATGGTTCATGTGGGGTTTATATACACACAACCCACAACATTTTCATGCACATCACAAAAATAAATTGAAACTAAACACATCTACACACTAACCTACACATTGCACAAAATTAAAATCCCACACAAAAAAATGCATCCAATCAAATATGCATAATTATAGCCTAATACAAATTTTCATTGAAGTTTGAAAGTAAAATTGAACTATACATGTTATATATCTACCTCATACAGATATGTTTAATCCATAGAGGTTGTTAGTTTCCAAGGCCACCAAATGATGTATCCAATTGCATCCATTATAGACTTATGTTAAAGGCAAACATGTGTTGTCATTGTTGGATAGAGTAAACAAAGGTGTATTGTTACTATTGGATAGGGTGGACAGAAATGTATTGTCACTATTACATAAAGTGGATAGAAGTGTATTGGTAATGTAGAATAAAATACGCGACATGAGGTTGTTGATTAGGATTGAATGGAGGAAAATTTGAATTAATGTTCATGGTGGGAAACTAGGAAGGATATTAGAGAAATTTTGAGTTTGTGGATGTTAAAAAAGGAGTTGCATGTTAAGTTTTGAAGAAAAGGAAATTCATGTGAAAAAAAGAGAAAGATTTTGATGGAAATGAACAATTTTGATGATTGTAATTGTTCTAATGTTTTGTTTTGAATCACATACTGTTTTGAATTCTATTTTCAAACTATTATAAATCTAATATTGGTTCACATACAAATTTTAGAATATATTTCAATTTGGTTTAATTTTTTAATTTCTGTAGTTTGTTGTTATTGCAAACTTCAAATGTCTAAATAATGATATGTTAAAGTAAAAAATTGAAGATTAAAATAATAAAATAAATAAACATTTACCAATTTGAATGGAGGATCATGGTTTGTTTTTGGAAATGGCAAGGCTACACTAGAAATTGTGCTTGAATTCACAACTACAAATAAACAATTTGTTGTGATGGGGTTATTATGATGGATAGCTCCCCCACTTCCAAATTTCACAAAATTGCCAATTGCACAAGCCTTGTCAATCATGAAAATGATATGTCATTTTCCTTGTGTTACAAAATAGATGCAATTAAGCTAATAACACAAGATTATTTTAACATAAAATCATAAACCTAAAGCTTGGAAATTTAATTTAGTGAGTGGAATATGGCTAGTCAATTACTAGAAACATAAAAGCTCCAACACATATCATGGACATCAAGCCAAAATCCAAATTCATTTAATGAAATTGTAGTATTAGGTTAATAAAACAACATCATGCAAATCAACTTCATAAACAAAATGCTTTTGTGTTTGAATCAAACCAAAAGGAAAATGTCCTACATTGGATGTGTTTCCTAGGTTACAAAAATAGAAGCATCCTTTGTAGATTTCCTTAAACTTTTGTTGCATATATACCCCAAAATGGTTGATGGCCCTTCATTCAAAACTAGCATCCTTGCCTTATGGTTGCCACCTCTTTCACCCCCTTTGATTTGCAAAATTTCAACCAATTCCATCAATGGCCTAATATTAAAGCTTAACTCATGGGGGGGACAAAGTGTAAAATTTGGGATCTACTTGCAACAAATGACCATTTTTAAAGGGGTATTAGACATTTGTCCAACCTATTTCTTATTGCCCTATTATTATCTAATTTTCTAATATATACATATCAAAGCCACCCTATATTAATTCTAATCAATTATTTCAGATTATTACATACCCTATATTATAATTAAATTGATTATTTTAATAAAATGTACCCTATTTTTAACCTAATTAACTTATAATTTATTGAACAATCAATATATTGCACCCTATGTTTTTACTAACGTATTTTCTACTTTTTTACTAGTGTCCCCCTTGAGCTTCAACTTCAAGTCAATTTTACAACACTATCATTAAAATTCAAGAATAAAAATTACATGGAACAAATTATTTTGTGGGTTTTACGTACTAATAACCTAGGTTATAGGTGACCATGCATAAATCCTTAGGGCTTTCCAATGGTGGTGTCAACCATAAGTCCTATGTTTGCTCACTTTATCGATGGTGGTGTGAGCCAACATAGCCTAGGGTGTTGAGAGGCTCAAATAGTCCAACAAACCATGGCCATAGTGATCCCCAAAAAAGCACATTGCCCATGTATTTCTAGGGGCAATCATCTATGAACATAATATTATAACAAAACAATTGCCTGAACCTATTTCTTAAAAAAACTTGTCCATATTCTTCAACTTTAATGTTTGATTTTTATTCAAAGGATGGCAATCACAAGTTTGTTGACACTTTTCACTTCCCCACACGAACACAAGCTTAATTTCTAACCCTTCTCCTAATAGTAATGAAACATTGGGATCAAATTAGGTTGAGTTGTGGATGATTAGATTGCAATGTCAAACCTTGTAGAACACAACGTCAAAAACTCATAATAGTGAGGTTGTGAATTAACCATTTTATGTCCGCACCTCATTAGTAGATAGACAATGGTTTCCACCTCTTTTGATTGAAAACATGTTGTGTAGGGTGCATGCACAAATGGTGGACCAATTTGGGTGTCATGCAAGCCAATTCTACTTTATGGTACCATTACAATGCCTATGTTGATTTACAGAGCTTAACTTGAATATCTACATCATGCACAAAATCATTTTACAAATTTAATTTTTTTGTAAAAGCCATGGACTCTTGAACTCAAAACTCATGGATTATATGTATGATTGCCATTTATTTGTGGACTATGATATGGTCCATTGATTGATGGGGTGTGTGTTAGGGACTTGAAATTAGTAAGATATCATATTAAGGAAGTTAAGTGTAAAAAAAAATTAATTGAATTTTAGGATTATCCTTACATGGACTTTTTAATGGGTTGATTATGAACAATTTTTTATAAGTACATATCATATTGGAGGAAGAGGGTGTTTTATGGTATTTTTTCTTCCATTCTTAAAGAAAAAAAAACTCTAAATGTGCCATTAATGACATGAAAAAAATATGGAAGAAATCAATGTAAACTAGTTATAATTTCCAAAATCTAATCAAAATTTTGAATAAATAAGGGCTTTGGTTCTATGGCAAATTGGTCCACCCATTTGTGCACCTACCTTGCATTACATAACAACCCATTGATGTCTACGACCAACAAGTAGTGAATTGAACTAATGCAAGTCTTGTTTGGAAAAGGAATGCACCCACCTAGCATATTATTTTAATTCAACTCTTTTAATAAGGTAGTTGTATTGTCAATTGTAACTTTTTAAAAACACCTTGACCATGTTTCACCTAACTAAAGGACACCTTGCCATCATCCCAACATTTTGGTTTCCCACGTGTATGTGACCGTGTGCACCTCTCTAACTTTAATTTACTTCATCTAGTCTCCAAAAGATGGAATAAATGTAGTCACCAAGTTGTTGTCTTCCTTGGTAATTGCAAGGTCACCTATGGCTTGAATAATTGGAGTGGTCTAAATTGAAGGAGAACTATGTCCCTTGTCCACATACAAATTTAACTCCTAATCAATTAACATCTTGTGTTTGGGTTCCTAACTTGACATACACCCAATTGCCTAGTTCTAACTCAACCAAGTAGTCAACATTAATCTATGAACTTACTTTTCACCATTCATTACACAACTAAGGACTACAAGTTTTATAATCATGGCTCCTCTTTAAGACTTTACAAATCACCAAAATAACTAAAAGTGACTAGGCCTAGATTTTAGATTCTAAAGATCACTAAAAAAATTCATCACTCCCATAAGCCCTTCAATGTCTACTTGTGTAATCAAATCTTCCTCCCACACCTTTGAATCAAATGTAGCTGCATCTACACTGATTAAATTTTTCATAAAAGCACATATTTCCTCCATCATGGCGGAAATGAATTTTTGGCCCTTAACTAATTGCTCAATCATCATCTTCACTTCTTCATGGTTTTTTTATTATTGAATCTAGGTGAATCTCTAGTTCACTCAATTCAAATTGCTTGCAATTATCTAATTTGACATCCCAAACATGTTTTTATTATAAATGAAATCTTATTTGTCAATAACTATTACACATTCACTTGAAATAACTAATAAAAAACAATTCAAACCACCAAATCTAGTGCAATTTCCCATTGGTTTGAAAAGAGCTATCAAACATCATTACACATTCATGAACACCTTGTTCATTAAAAAAAAACCAAATAGAGTTAGAGTGCCCTAACCTCATGATCATATCTTTCAATTCTTCTTGTTTTTGCTTGGGGGCACCCTTATCCCTCAAACATGTGGTCCTAAGTTTAGTCATCTTTTCTTATGTATGTGGCATTATAATTACTAGTTGTGACTAAATTTAATCATCAAATTTAGACTATCAAATTTGCCCATACTGAAATAATGTGAAATTTTTTTTGGAAGGATTTTATTGTATTTACCTATTATTAATCAAATGCTTCATAAAAAATCTACAAGCTAGCAATTAAATATAAAAATATTTTTGCACTTTAACACTTTGTCACTAGAACCTATATAACAAATAATGGTTTTCATTTGGCGGACACAAGTGCAATGGAATGTTGTATCAAATTGCAACTACAAAGGTAGCCACAATTGAGGTTAATGTAAAAAACACTTTCACATCAAATTGTAAGCAATGGAAATTATGTTAAAAACACTTGCCTCATTTAGGACTAAGTAGGGAATCTAATTTTGCTTCATTTTTGGTGATAGTGCATCCTTGCAACTCTTCATATGTTGTTCCAAATTCAATTTCCTATGAAGTATCTTCCATAATCTCTTTATCAACTTGAGTTGTATATGAGATCGCACTAGGTACACAACACCCTTTCTCCCACATCACAATGTTTTCCCATACACCATTTTTAACTTGCATGAAAATTTGACTTTGCCACTTTAGAAAAACACTACAACCTTTACAACTCTCACAGTGAAAAATGTGGTCTTCCATACACCTTTTTAATCATCTTTTAATTTTTGCAATAGTCTGCAATTCAAAGCTTTTCCATCGTTCCCTATCTTTTATCACATTTAAATTGAAATAACATCATTTCACTTCAAGCACCTCTTTTTACATCTAATGTTGTCACATACCTAATGAATGAGCAAAACCTTAATGTAGGTGCCATGTGGGACTTTTATAGGGGCTATGGATTTGTTTTTTGATTGAAACTAATTTAGATTAGGCATGTAATAACAAACAAGGCCCTAAAACTCATTAATGAAGCTTGCATGATTGAGGGTACAAGTAGCAACTAGTTAATTTGTAGCTAATAATGTTTAAAAGGATAGTAAGGATCAAATATATTGCATGGCTGGTTAGCCTCATTGATTAGCTTCATTGATCAACCTTGCATTTTGGCCATCATTGCTTACAACACACCACAATTCAAGTTGTGAATACTTGAATTGTAGATAACATAGAATATTAGGCCATGAGTCATTGTTTTAAATGAAACAAAATTTAGTTGTGAATGGTTAAGCTATGCGTAGCATAAAATTATTCAATGTAGAAATATGACAATTTTAAACCCACACCCATTTTGAGGTGAAAGCACTAAAGGTAAACCACTTTTCACCCAAAAAAATGGTGTATAACAAATATAATGGTGCATGATATAAGTTGAAATTGTGATGACATATGGGGAAAACATGGTAATATAAAACAAAGAATTACCTTGTGGGTGAAAGCACTCTATGGTGAACCTGTTTGCGGTGTCAAACTATGCTACTTTCCAAAGGTGTGCATGTTTGAGTGTATTTCACTTCAAACTTTTGAGAGAATTTCACAATATTTTTGCATATTATGTTAGAATATAACATAGGCAAGATTTTAAAAAGAAATTATTTCATTTCATTTTATAAAGTGTGAGATTGGAATATATTTGTGAGAACAAATGTAATGTACATGTGTGCTCAAAAACACAAATACACTCGAAAAATAATTTAGATGATTTTTAATCTTTATGAAAATTGAAAGTATATTGAACCATGTCATTTCACATACTTTGGACCATGTTTGGATACCATGTGACTAATTTGCAAATTTATATCTCAAAAAATGAGTTTTTTCCAGTAAAGATGTGATAAATGTGTGGCAAATTCAAATTTTGATAAATAATCACATTCACATGTAAGATGACAAGCATAGCTAGATGGGCCATTTTTTAAATTCCATTAAAATTGATTATTTTAATGACTAAAGAAACCTTTAAAATAATGTAATCAAAATGAAACAATGGCCTTATCATACCAATGTATATTATAAATATACCCATGGAGATACTTCAATGTAGATAATGAAAATTTTAATTATTTTTAAAATAATATTACATAGGGCCCAAAAACCAAAATTGATACCCAAAATTAAATGTAATATACTTTTGGAATAATTATACTATATGTATTATAATACTAGACCCAAAAATGCCCCGAAGGGGGTCACCATAATGTGTTTTCACCCTTGCAACATAAATGGAAAATGGCTATCAAATATAGGTTGGTATATTGAATTGAAAAATAAATAAATCAATGTTTAACTATATGAAGTTCTTTGATTTTGTTACAACTATACTTTAAAATCATGTGTTTAAAATACGTTCAACTAAATAAATTCATCAAAATCAAGCAGATGTCACAACTACAAAGTAGATTAAAATTCAAACACAAATAGGTTAAATATTGGATCTATTTTATTTTTAAATCAATGGCATGCTAAATATACTAATGGACTTTGAAAATTTTCATAGTATCAAAATATATTTAATGTCTAATGTAAAAGTAGGAATGAAGTGCAATATTAACATGTTAGTTTCATTCTTATTTGTTACCTACAATATAAAAAAATTGGAAAAAACAACTACCATTTGCAATTATTTTCTAATGGAAAAAGACATTTGCTACTAAAAATTGTCTAATTGTATTCGACAATTTGCATTACACACTAGTTGCAAATGTGGATGAAATCAATGGTCAACAAATATTTCACCATCCGTATATTACCATAAAAATCAGCAACTTACATAATGACATGTGGAAATTGAAAAAGGTTTTAAAAAATTGTTTTAAAAAATAGATAATGGATCCTTGTCGTCTAATTTAAATGGTTTTAGATTGTGACACATGGCATAATACCAATATGCCATGTGGCATTTTTGGATTTTGGTCAAAATGAATTAAAATCAATATTTAAATAGGTAGGTAAGGGAGGTAAGAAAATATTAAATTTTTTTTTAGGTTTAACCTTTGGGGTTAAATTTTTTAAAGGGTTAAACTCCTTTGGCTCATCCCAATTAACATTTGTTTTTTTATGTGCAAGTGTAGGACAAAGCTTCTTCTTTAAATATTTTTTGAAATTGAAGTGCAAGACAAAACATATGGGATAAAAATTAAAGTTACAACTTAGTTGCAAACTAAGTTGCAACTAAAAAGATTATCTCATATCTTTTGTAAATTATATAACTAAGTAGATAAATAACTAACTAACTAACTATTTAAATAACTTAAAAAAATCATTTAGTTATACATTATTAATTCATAATTCATAAATAGGAAAAATAAATGACAAAATAATAACTAATTAACCAAATTATTACATATACATTCTCATTCATAAGTTTTTAATTGAAAAATAAATAAATAAAATATTAGCCAATTAATAATTAATATCTAATTATTAAGTAACTAACTTATTGATTATAAATCATTAGATAAATACCTCATAGTTTAATTATAAAATATAAATTAATTATTAGATAAATACTAATTTAAATATTTAATTACATAATCAAATAAATAACTAGATTATTAGATAATCAATAATTAGTATCTATGTAATAAATAATTAAAAAATTTATTAATTATGAGTTCCCATTTTTTTCAAAAATAGAAATAAATAGATGACTAAAAATTTAATTGATTAATAATGAAATAAACAACTTATTAGTTATAAGATTTCATTAATGGTTATTAAATAATCAAAGAAATAACTGAAATATTAAATAATTAATACTTAAGTAATAAAAAAATCAAATTGTTAAATTAATTATGATTATATTATTATTATAAAATTATCTAACTAGTAATTATTAACTAACTAATGAATTAGTTATAAGTTATTGATGAATAATTCATAAATAACTAAATAAATACCTAATATATTGAATAATTATGAAAGATTAATTATAAATACTAATTATGAACTATTAGTTATCAATTCATTAAAAATAAGTGTAACTGATTAATCATCAATTAATAAATGGGTAATAATTTACATTAGGTAAGTAATTAATTTAAGCTAGATAGGTAGGTAAACATACAGGTAGATAGGTTGGTAGGCTAAGCTAGGTAGGTAAACAAACATTTATAGGTAGGTAGGTAGTTATTTTGCCAAAATACAAACTAAATATAACTTTATAAATACCCCCATTATACTCCTAACATAACTTAACAAAAGTACACATACCTTTCAAAAGTTTCCTAATACACCTTTGTATAGCCACCTAGGGCTATCTTGACACCTTAGAGGTGCATTTAAATTTGGTTCCATTTGCAACTAATGGGACATATGGACATGATCATGAACGAAAACAATCTTGGAGTGTAGGATGAAGAAGTCATTAGTTGCAAATGTGGTTGTAACATAGTTCCAAAAATGGTCAATGATGCTATATAGTTGTAAAACCAATAAGAGTTAGTTACAAATGACAATTAATTATACGTAACTGCAAATGCATTGGTTGCATTTTGGGGGATTTCTTTTAGTGTTACTTTTATTGTACAAATTTTTTTCAAATTTTATATTCAACTCATAAAACTCAATGGAAGCATGGAGGCTTCCATATATAATGAGACTTTTAAAAAAATTGAACCTATTTTCTTATATTTATGTTGAAAATTCTTCATGTTTAAGTGGATTTGGGCAAACGTACTTTTTGGTCCACTTTACCATGCTTAGACCCATCCGTCAAGGCTACCCTAAGCACAAGCAAAAAGTTTTAAAATTTGCACAACAACAATTTGAAACTCAAAGTTCATTTTGAGTCAAAATCAATCTTAATCCAATGGTTAAATGAAAAGGATTGGATAAAATCAATGTACATAGAACATATAACTCACCTTTTTTTTGCAACCATAGGGACTCATGTTTGTGGTTCATGAAACATAACCAATTTTTTTTTTTAAATAAAAAAAATAATGCAAGGACCAACTATAAAATCTCTTTCTCTTTCATATTGTAGTGTTTTTTTCTTAAAAAGAAAACATTATTATGCATTTATTGTCATACAAGTGTAAAAAACACATTTTTTGAATGGATTTTCAACTAAAAACTCTAAAATTCTAAATGTTCTTAAATTTAATTATGTATATCAATGTCATTCACCCAAAAAAAATTCAACAAAGAATTCCACCCACAACCCTAGTTTTGAAATATATATGTGATTTTTTATACTATGTGACATGTATTATTTTGTTGCATATATACTCCATATGTTTGAGGTCTTCTAGTTTTGTTGTTTTTTTAAGAGAATTTATTACTTTAAATCTAAAGTTAGTCAAATATACTTAAAACAAACAAAAATAATCCAATATCATGTGACCTCCATAAATTACTGAAAATCCTAAACGTAAAAATATTATATTTGTGTCAACAATTTGGGAGGGGGGGAGGGGGGAGTGTGTGTTTATGCTCTTTGATGCTAACATTTAACTATGAAGGGGCAAAGATTGGACTTGTAAACACTAGATGCAGAAGAAATGAGAATTGGTGGGAATTTAATTATCTAAACCTTTAATTTAACCTTGTTGAACTAATGTTTTCCATAACACATCTACCTAAATGCCTTATGTTTTCACATGCAAACATTGTGGGTTTTAAAAGAGAATTCCTAAGATGCCACAAGTTGAAATGGCATTATTTGTTATATGAAACTGAAAAGTTTGAGGCAAACTAGCAAGGTGTACAAAGCTATGACTGCCCGTTTTTCTGTTGCCATGGAAAAAGGAAAAATTTGGTTGAAACACAATAAAAAAACATTTGTGACAAAATGGCAAAGATCTTTATTTCACATGGCTGATGGTGATATGTATTAAATGCCTTGAAAATCTTGATTGGCATATCCATGGACTATATATAATAATAGCAATTGATTCTAAGAAGCATACCAACAAATTTTGCTACATTTCAAGGAGTTTATTTGGCAAAAGTGGAATGTAATAATTATTTTAATTGTTTACTAGGTTTGGTTTTGAACACTGAATTAAGGGTTGTAGCATATATTTGGGCTTGAAGTTGCACAACATTATTTGCTAGCAAATCCATGTATACCTAGGGAATTGGGATGGTGTTTAGTAAATCGAAATTGTCATCAATTGACTAAAATTGTGGAAATGAAAATGGCTAACTATTTATAAAATTTGACAAGTCAAGGTTAATTTGTTTGGGCTTGAATTTTATAATTCATTGTCTAGCAACACATCAATGTAGGCAACATGGGAATTGGGATGGTTTTCAATAAGCCAAAATTGTCTAAACCTAATAACGATTGTGCAACACAAGTATAATTTGGTATTCATGAAATTTTAAAACCATGTTTTGACTATCAATAATTCACAATAGAAGGAATAGTTGTAGACAATCCATATTATGCAAAATTGCCACCTAGGAGCTTAGGAGGCACACAAATGCATATCATGGCTGATCCACCTACATTTGACTCACAAGTTCAAATCCAAAAGATGGTGGTTAAGGGCTTTGCCAAGTTTGACAGATTGCAAAATGACCCTCTTGACCAAAACTCACTTGATGGTCCACCTTTGAATAATAACATAGCTCCAATGGATGCCTCACATAATGAAACCCAAACTGAGGTGCTCATGGAAACATTGTTTACAAAAACAACAACCCCATTTTATGAAGGGTTTCGAACAAATATGTTGTCAATGTTGAAATGTTAATGTTGTTAAACTTAAGCATAATGCATGGCATTGCAAATACTTTCATGGATGAATTGTTTGCATTATTATGAAAGGAGTTATTGCCAAATGATAACAAGATGTTAGCCACAATTTGTGTGTTATTTTAAAACACCTTGAAACATGCTCATGTGTGTCCAAAATGTAATACAAGAAAATTTGCGAATGGTTTTAAAGTTGTTCCAAGGAAAATGTTTCACCACTTCCCATTAATTCCATGACTAATACCCATGTATATATGCAAATCTTTGGTTTAATTATTGACATGGCACAGAAAGGGTGCTAGTTTGAATGTTTTGATTCAATGTGTACCAAATTATTTAGCTTGGAAGCACATCAATGGAAAATGGTCAATTTTGCTAGTAACACCCACAACATTAGGTTGGGGTTGGCACTTGATGAGCTTAATCCTTTTGGAGACTTGAATTCATGCCATTTTACATGGCCTATGGTTTTGTTGAATTACAATTTGCCTCCATGGTTGGTAATTAAGAAACATTTTTTAATATTGGCCCTAATCATTCCCAACAAGGAATCATTTACTTCAACTAATGTGGATGCATATTTTTAGCCCATAATTGAAAAGTTGCATGTTTTATGGAAAGGGGCAAAATCCTTTGATGTCTAATGGGGAGGAAAATTCAATCTAATAGCCATGTGCATCTAGAACATCCATGACTTTCTAGCATACAATGTGACCAACGGGGATGTGGCATGCCCACCTTGTGGTCTAGTAATAGAATCCATATCATCAAAGAAGTTGAAATTATTTTTGTGAGGGTCAAAGATACTTGTTTAGGAACCATTCATATTGAAGAGCCCAATTAGCTTTCAATGGGAAGACAGAAAACAAGTCTACACCCCTATGAGTATCTACAACATATACAATTATATGTGCCATAGAACAAGAATTGTGGTTGGTAATTCCAATTAGGAACCAAGTTAGCAAAAAATCTGACCATATACAAAAACATGGAATAAAATGACAAAACATTATGTTTCAACTTCAGTAGGTGTACATCCTTGAGTTGAATTGTTGAATTAGTGTTCATTATTTGTTAATTAAATTAAGAGTTGGTTGAAAATGGTGTGTTTGAAAACACACGATCATTGATAATGTGTGATTTAACCCATGAATTACTTATTCACAACACTTTGGATGTCATGCATTGTGAAAAGAACCTAAATGTGAAAATGTCATGAGAATTATCTTAAGTGCAAAAGATATTTTGGCAGCCCGAAAAGACTTCAAAGAATGTGGAGTTCAATTACATTTGTGGCTATACCTTGTTAGAGTAGCGTTCATCAAATCTATAACATCTTATGTATTGACAAATGAGGAGAAAAATAGGTTTGTCCAAATCATTCTAAACTTGAAAACACTTATAAAAAATCATGTCATCATTGAAAAACTAAGTTCACAAAGATGAGAACCTCAAAGGCATGAAATCCCATGACTTCCACATTTTGATGCAAGACATAGTACCTTTATGTATGTGACATTTCATGATAAAGAGATGTAAAATGGCCATCATTTAGTTGAACAATGTGTTCAAGAAGTTGTGTGCCAATATTGTGGACCCAATAACCATGGCAGATCTCAAGAAAAAAATGGCAATCACATTGGCATTTCTAGAACAAGAGTTTCCTCCCTCCTTTTTTGATATAATGACACATTTGCTTGTGAATTTAGTTGAAGAATTGCATATTCGTGTTCTAGTCCACACATGATGGATGTACCTTGTAGAGCACTACACGAAGACATTAAAAGGTTGTGTGAAAAACAAAGCAAGACTAGAAGGAAGTATAACAAAAAGTTATGCCATCAAAGAAGTAGTAGGAATTTATACAAATACCTACAAGAATTTACATTCACAAAGCGAAGGGTGTGGGATGACAAAGAATACCCTTCGATGTTTTATGAAATGCTTGAAGGAATTGGAAGTACACAAATAATGAATGTAGACCTTCAAGACATGTCTCATTCATTTTGCTTCAAAATGTGGAGCTGATGGATCCATGGTGGTTGTAATTCCCTTTAGACTTCACCATAGATTTTTGCATTAAGTTTGAAATCCCAAACTAAGTTTATATGGTATTTGTATTTCTCATTTCCCAGTTTTGTGGCATTTGGGTTGATGTGCAAAATGAATGGGTTGAAATTTGTGATGGTAGGAAATACAATGAAAAAGTTGATGTATGAAATGAAGAAAGGCAAATGTATGTCCAAGATGTAGGTTGTGTTCAAGAAAAGGCAATTGTATTCCTATAAAACCTTGTAGAAGTGGCCCAATTTTCAACTTGGATAAGGACTACCATATCTTTTGCTACAAAAGGTGGTGACACAATTATAAAAACACCTTGCATATGTCCATGCCACCCACATTAGAGGCCACATCATATCGAGCAATGTATGTGTATGGAAACCACAGGCCTCCACGTCTCAAGCAATAAACAACATTTAACCACCTATGATAAAGGTGTGGCTACTACATTTGAACAAGAGTGCATATTTGAACCCAATGACTAAAAACTAGTTCTTGAAAAATTGGAATACACAAGATGGGTTGAGGAGATCTTGGAGCTAAATTATGGGATATTGAACATTGTTGTGCTATTGTGTAATTGGGTGAAAACAAATTACATTAGAAGGAGTGCAACATTCACAAGAGATGAATATGGGTTCACATTTGTACATTTCACTTCCCTTATACTTGTTTTTAGATTAATATTTTGTTTTCCCATTACATGTAGAATGAGTTTTATTTTCGATTGATCCAAGGGAAAGGGGGTTGAATGTAGTTTCACTAAAAGACCCCATGGAAGATGAGTAATTGAAGGTGTTCAGATTAACCTTATAGACTTATATTTGTTTGGAATTGATAATGTTGATGAATATGTAGGTTTACAAGACCCAAATTCTATTTCAGAAGTGGTTCAAATAACCATTATTATAAGAGGTGTTACCTTCACATTGCTTGAATTAGGTGTTAATGTGACCATTAGAAAAGGTAGAACAATGATCTAGATAGTTCAAATGAGTATAGTGGGTTAGTTAGTTCTAAAAATGATGGTTAATCAATGTTGCCATGCTTTGAAATACATTGGTTTTGAAATCAAAATTGTGTCATTGATAACAAAATACAAGTAGAAATAATTATGCATTTGTAATTTTTTTTGCTTATGTCTAACATGTTGGTGTTCTATGTTAATTTTACTTATGGTAATAGTGACTTAGCCCAACCATGGTGTGTTGAATTGCACACAAGTTGGTGTCTTTATTATACTGCATTTCCACTATTGATCCAAGTTTTGGATTTTCCCCTAGATTATGAGTTTTTTGTTGGTTATATATCTAGGATTATAATTTTTTGTATTATAACATGTTATGTTTATGTTGAATGCATGCATAGTTCCATTTGTAGATGGTTTATGTTCTTCTAGTAATGATTGCCACTACCCACCCCATATTTTAATGATTTAAAGTTATAATGTATGCACATGTTTGCAACAAACTAATTTTTTTTACTTGTGCCATTACTTGAAATAAAACTTATGAGATGAAATATGATAGAAAAACATGACTTCTTGACACACTATTCACAAGAAAACCATATATTGAAATTTTTAAAAATAATATTCATAATCATTTGTCCAATTTTTTTGGAAATTAGGAAATTATAATATACACTTGGTACTAAAGTAACATTTTCAATGACACAAATGAATCATTTTTGACATATACCTAGCCACATCACATTTTGTAATGCCTAAAGCTAGTCACACCACTAGATGCCCCTATAACATGTGAGTACCACATAAGCCACATGTTGCATCATAAACTTCATTGACCACAATTTGGTAATAATAGTCATGCAAAATCTATTTTTCATAGGTTTGGATGGAATAGAAATGGATGTCATTCATCTATTTATATTGTTTGAACATCAATATCATGTGCATTATTTAGACACAAATGTCATATGTTTATTCATATTGTTTAGACATAGATGTTGTATGTCTATTCATGAAGTCATGCACACAACTTCCATGTTTAAACATTATTTAACACACAAAAGTCATGCACATGACTTTTGTGTTTAAATAATGCACAACATTCATGTTTAAACAATACGAACCTATGAAATAATAAATTTTGCATGGATTTGGAACAAACCCATGAAGCTTGTAAATTTGTGATTTGATGGTAATGGGTGCAAATGAGATACAATGAACCAACATGATTACTTAAAAAAATGATAACATGTATTTTTTCCCTCAATTTCTTTTTTCATATGAATGAATTTTGGAACAATTTTTTTGCAATTTGTTATAATAAATGTTTATAGTTGTCCTAGTACATGACATTTTTTTTGTTTATCATTTTCAGAGAAATATGAATTTTGGAAAATGTCTTGATTCCTTATAAATTTATTTTTTTGTTGATAAAAATAATAACAATTTCAAATCATAATCGATAATACATTTTGACATGAGACACAACAAAAATTTCTTGAAGTTTTGGTGTTGTATATTTGTAAAGGGTACAAGGCACTTTCCACTTGTTAAAATATTTGCCTTTAGAGGTTGGTTTTATGGCAATGCTTGCATGTTGTCTTTCCTTTTCACCTTGCGTTGGTGGAAGAAATGTTTCCTACAATGGTCACAAAAAGCCATGAAATTGCATGTGTTTCCATGTACATTTTGCTAAGGTAACAATCATGTCTATTAGTTTTAATCTTTGGATGCCCAAAGGTAACATGGTTGGCAATTGCATACCAAGTTGGGCTTTCCATGGTTGGGCAATTGCATATTTTATTTGAGAAGTATGATTTTATGCATGGTGTGATTACCTTCATGAAACATGATGTCTATGGTGACAACATTATGTTGCATTATTGAATGTCACCTTTTGAAACTTCAATGGGTAAATATGAAAGTACATGTTTTAGTTACATTATGTTCAAAACATGCCAATATGTTACAAATGATGAAAAGGTGAATGCATGTTTGAAACATGTCAATGTGAAAGCTACCCAAGGTAGTTTACAAAAGATAATCCATGGATTAAAAAATCTAGAAAGCAAAGGCAAGAATGAAAATAGGAATGTGTTGAAAGGGTTTGTGGCCTTGGAAACTAAAAAGGCCATTGAATGAAAATCCTTTAAGGTGTACCACACAAGATGAAAAGGGCTTAGCCCTTACTGTAGTATTTTTTTACCTTATATTTTGATCCCCATAAAAAATAATGAATCAAAAGTTCTCAAAATTTTCAAAAAGACTATATTTTAGACTATTACAATTTTAGATTCCATCATAATCATCCATAAATGGGTCTTTACATGACAAAAAAAGACTAGGTAAAAAAGACAAAAAAGGTTACGATGTGACAAGGTTTTGGTACACCTTAAAAGAATTTCCATCCCATTATCTTGTGTTATGGGCAGTAAAGGACAATTACTTTGCAACAAATAATTATTAAGGTTAAGCTATATATATAACTAGTAGAAAAATTATCTTTTGCAACTTGTCTTATGAAACTACACATGTTGCATGCAACTAAAAAATAGTTGTATTGCAAAAACATTCACCAGTGTTTTGAATTGCATTGTCATTACATGTGTGATGAGCTAATCATGAGGTCATTGGTTATTATCTAATGCTTTCATTATGTCTATTAGTATGACATTAATTTTGGAAGTTGAGATGGGAGAACCTATTAATGTTCTTGATGTTAATGATGACTTTGATGCTAATGTCTTCATCTTTCAAAATAACATGTGGGTTGAAGTTTTAAAGGTGACCAAACCTTTTTTACAATGTTTAAAAGCTTATGATTCACATTAAGTTCATAATATGTTCACAATTATGTTTGAATTTTCTTGTTTCAAGTTTTTGTGGGTTATGGAAAATTATGTGGGACATGCAGATTGTAATTTTCTTACTTTTAAATATGATGAAAATGTGGTAATCTCTCTTCTAATGATGGTCTTGAAATATTGAACCTTATTGTCCTAGCATGTGTATTACCAAATCTAAATCGATCATGGCATAAAGACTTTACAAACTTTATGAAAGTTGAATATTTATTGACTAAAGAAAATTATGGCTTGATTGAAGAAACAAATTATATTGAACAATTGGAGTTGGATAATGTTTAGATTTGGCAAGGTGAGAACAAAAATATTTTGTTCTTTAAGGTTGTTGGAATTTCAAATCTATATGACAATTTGCATTTGAAATACTTTAATCTTTGTGTTGATGCAAGTTTTACATTGTGGAATTCATGAGTTACATGAATGATGGCTTTCGGTTGTGTTGTGATGGGGTTGGATGCTTTTGTGTTCTAAAAAGGGTGCATGTGAGGTGTGGTTGGGGCAAGAAACTTGTGCTACATTGTGCAAAATTCTTTAAAGAACTAGGGTTCAACTCCCCAAAAGTTATTAGTTTTGTAAAAAAATTATGTTCTTGTAACTTTGCAAAGGAAGTGCATGATTGCAAAAATTAACTCCAAACATTCAAATTTTATCCCTAACCTTTGTGCATATCCTATAATTAGTATGAATTTGAAAATTGGTAAATCCATATCCCCAAATGAATAAATAAATAAATAAATAAAATTATCATTACAAATACATTATTGAAATTTTAATGCATATCCTTCTATTAGATTATTTTGAAAAATATGTCATATTGATAACCTGAGTAAAACTTTAAAACTTCACATTTGGACAACGTTGGTTACAACCTATCTTTATGCTATGAAAAATGTGTTTAATGCTAAGCTATGTGGGATTCATGTAATTGAAATATTTTCCTTGTGCACCACTAAAAGTGCTATCTCCTTTGGAGGTGGATCTTATAGGTCTGCAAAAAGCAAATTGGTGAGGTCACCAATCTTAAATTACTTTTCACTTAAAATGTTGGAAATGGGAAATTCAAATAGAACTTACAGTGTCCACTTTAAACTATCTAGGCATTATTCAAAATTGATTACCTTGATATGTATTTTTTAGTCTAGGAGAATGTAAATTATTTGTATTTCAAGTTAAAAAAGATATTGGAAACACTATGGCTTGAGGACTGACAAGAATCTCCAGGGTTAATAAGATCCAATTCTAATAAACATCTTGGCAACAAGATTTTCTTTTTTCAATTATGAAAACTGTTTTGAAAATTAAGAAAATGAGAAAAAAAAATGTCAGAAAAAAAATACTGGTTGGCAACCAAAGTTATGTGAATTGGGTTTGTTTTCACAGCACATAAAAGGTTGCAAGTAATGTCAACGTTACAAGGTGTTATGAAAGAAATTTTGAACTAATATCCCAATAGAGTTTAAACCCATCAATGGGGAAGCAATAACCTTAACATCTTCACTTTGGTTCTTATGAATCAACTCATGTGATAGCTTACAAGTTGTTAAAAAGGACAAAGTTTTGCAACTGGATCATTCAAAGTGTACCATCTAACCAACTCTCCAAGTAAGCCAGTGCTAAATGGAACATTAATTAACTCTTGAATTCAATTAAATTTAGCACCCATGCTAGAAATTCTCGACACCTAATCCTATGGCAACATAAGTCTAACATCATCACATGCATAAGCAAAATGCATCAGGGGCCCTTAAGAAGCAATGACCCATGTTTTTGTCAACTGATCCTGACTACCATTTGTACTTTCAATATAACCTGTACCCTTCCTTTGAACATTGTACTTGCTACAATTTCCAATTCATGGCCCCATCTTTTGTCCCCAAGTTATGTAACATGAGGTAAGTTGCCCATGGATCACGAGGTATGTTCTTTGCTTGTGGGCCACCATTTGTACTTGAAAACATATGTTGTATATCAAAGATAAAATACAAAGATTCTAATTGCTTATAAATTTTGTAAACTTAAAATCTTGTTGTGTTTTATAATGTTTGCATGCTCTGTTGTTGCTAATCATTATTTAAAGGTGTATAGAGAAAAGTGTCATATTAGGATTTACATTTTTGGGACCTATAGATTGGTAATGCACACAACACATGAGCCATTTAACTAGCTCTTCAAGCACAGTAAATTAAGGCAAACTTTGAATGACATTATTTTCCACATTAAACAATGAACTGGAATTGGTTGAAGATATACATTTTTGTCTCATAGTATAAATGTGTATATTGGGCCACGGTACTCTTATAAAAGGTCCATGCAGCTGCCTAGGTGAAATGGATTTGGAACAAGAAGTTTTGCCACTCACTAAATGTATGCTTGACATTTCTTTACATTCATTATGTTACACCTCCAGGAATTTGCAGTTTGTATTGTTTATTGCAGATGCTGGAAAAACCTATGATGATATTTTGAACTGAATCTCAAGTCCAGTGGAAATAATATTTATATTTCTTATCAAAAACGTGACAATATTTTACATATTTTGAATACAAGCCAGAAGGTGAAGATTAAATATGATTATGTCATCTGATAGCTTTTGTTACAATTGTTTTAGAAATTTACGGTTTATGTATTGGAGATGATGGTATACTTGTTTGGCTTGGCTGTGACACTCAAGAAATAATATATTCATTAAAAACCAATGATGTCTTGGTCCTAATATTGGATTCACAACCAAGTTTTCAAGAATGCCCAAAACATATCTTGTCTATGAAGAAAACAAACTTTTAATTTGGTGAGGGTTAAAGAAAATGAAATAATCATCATAACAAAATGGGATTTCTGTGAAAGTGAAAAAGAAGCAATCCCGAGACTCTCAACATGCTCTTCCATGAAGGCCATTTGGACTTATTGTTGAGAAACTTGGAAACTTCAAGTCTGTAATCAAAATTAAAGCTAGTCAAAGAATCACATAGATTATGGGAAAAGTTTAGTTGTTTATACAATTGAAACGACATAAGGGTGTGACCTCGTTTGTTGATCAAACAAAGGTCGCATGTGATGGTGATTGTAAAAACAACAATTAAGAACAATATTTACCAAGTAGCATCAAGTATTGAATTATACATACACTGGAATTACATATAATGTTTTACCATTACGAAACAATATAATGCATTTAAAAATACATTGTATGAAAATTTTACATGATCAATATACAACCTTTCTGGCAATCTTCACCAAAACACATAAAATAAAGTTGGATTTTAAAACCCTATTAAATTTCTTACGTCAATTAAGTAAGAACATCATTCATCCGTTGTTCATCATTACCACCAAATACTTTGATGACATGTGGCACACAAAGCTAGTATCCTAATCACATTACAATTGTTATTTCATATATATATATATATATATATAGAGAGAGAGAGAGAGAGAGAGAGAAAGGGACAAAATTAAAATTGCACATTATGGGATGTATCCTGTACTTTTAAGAAAAAACTTAATGGACAACAGAAGATGTGCGTTATTGTAGTTTTGTATCAAGTTGATAAGATGACCTCCTCTGGCTTTTAATTTCCTGCTCAAAGAGTCCCATCTCTCTCTGTGCACCTTTGTACATATTCAAATTGTAAACAAGTTTGGTCACATTGTTAACCAAAGCCATCACCTCTCATACCCCAAATTTGTAGTTTACTAGCTTAGCACATCCTGTTGATGCATTGCATGATACAAATTGTTTAACCAAACATAAAAAAATGTTTTGCAAATTGTTTAAATTTTGTGGCCACATTGCAACTCATTCCATGGAAGTTTTTCTAATTTTATTTTTCAAATGACATGCAAAAAAAAAGGTGCAACTTATTGAAAAAAATTAAAATGAAAATATGAAGCTTCAAATTGAATTATGAATATTTTAGAATATTTTCATTTTAAATAAATATTATATTATTTCATAACATACCAAAAATCTCCTTTTATTTCACATGTTTTTACAAAATATACAAAGGACAACTTCCCCAAAACTCATTGTGGGTTCAATTCATGACTAAGTCATGGCAAACATTATTGATTATACACTATTTAGTTATGTTATGGGCAAATTTATGAATCATTGAAAAATTGTGTAGGTATGTCAAAGGTAAAACCTTAGGTGGAGGATGTGGGAACTATGTGAACTTCACTACTATGGTTAGAATTTGACAACTAAATGAAAAGAGATAAGGACTTGACATATTATCACAAATTTATCGATTAATTACCACCTATAATATTACTCAAGTTTATCATTCTTGGGAATTGATTGATGTATCATGGAATAGATGTCTAAAGTTTTCACATTTGAATTATCTAAATAAAATTCAACTAAGGCGAGGAAACTTATCAATTTTGCCCAAAGAAAGCAAAATGAGACCTTTGAGAATAATTTCATAACAAGGAATTTGAAGGAAAGTGAGTTTGTGATGTTGTTGTCTATCTCAAATCATAAATTGGCACATAAGAAGTTACCACCCCAGTGGTTTGGAAAATAGGACATATGAATATATCAACCTTGATAGTTCATATATGCAAATAATCATGACAAGATAGAAAAATAAATCCTATATTTGTAATCATGAGAATGAAACTAAGTTGCAAGAGCTATTGCAACCAGAAAAAACCATTACCAAATAGCTAAAACAATAGACATGGCCATTAGAAGCATGATTCATGGAGACATAAGAACGTGATTAATGTAAGGGTCTTCTTGATCCGGATGGTGAATGAGAACCTTCACCTTCATATGAAAGTTAACAATAACCTTCTCACAATCAAAATATTTGTTTAGGGGACTTTACAAATCATTATGCCAACCGAGATATTTGCATAGGAAACTCAATGAGTCATGAACCTTACCAAGAAATTTGTTGGGAAACCTTGGCAAGTCATTTGGTTATGAAATTTAACAAGACCTTTTCCATTATGAAATACATATAATGGGGGACAAGGTGCCTTGGGCAGGAACAATTGCTATATCAGGTTTTGTTCAAGAGTGAGTGTAGGTTTCCTTTGATAAAACTACATGAGGTGGTATGATGTAATGATGTCTGTAGGATACCATTTTTAATTTGTATTTTGATCATAATTCAGAGCACAGTAAAGTTATTCACAAAGTTCTGCGAATTGGGCATGAGAATAGCCAATTTTGCCAAAACAAGGAATCAAATAACAAAATGTGAGGAAAATGTCAACACAATGAAAAAACAGGGAGTGAAGCTGCTTTTTGCTCCAAAACTTATTGAAAAAGGGGTTTGGCTCTCAATTGTATTGTCATTGAGCCAAAGTATCCCAATGGCCTCCTTTTATTATCTTTGACAATGAAATGTATCTTGTCATCATTACCAAATGGAACTCCTCAGTTTGCCACAGTTTTACCAAAAATCTGGTGTTCACTTTACTTTTTTCATGCTCATTTTGGCTGACTTCATGGTAACCTTTGATTGGGTATGAAATGTGAAACCAAGGTCCAAATGAGCACCCAAACTTAGTGCCCAATAGGATATACTTTAATGCTGACTTTAATGTGTAGTGCAAATAATTTTGGGCAATTTTTGGTGAATCTTTTTTCAAGATGGCCAAAATTTAGTGTTTTTTGGGTTTTGAAGTTGCCAAATTTCAAATATATATATAATTTATTTTTAAAATTTCAAAATTATATCCTAAATTCAAGTAGGTAGCCAAAAATATAAAAGAATGCTAAAATATTAAAATTGCCATATTTCATTATCACCAAATCTAGTTAAATGATCTTATGGATGATTCGCCACTTAACTTACATCACAAAATTGAAAACAAAGAAGGAAAAACATTGGTGTTATGTTTTATTATTGTGCATGAAGTTTCTCAAGCATAGAAACATGTGACTGCATTAACAAATTAACATGCATTGGTCCAAATAATATCATGGAATCACACTGTCACTAACTAGAAACATATGCCACCACAAAAATCTTATTATATCATAACTGATATGCTGAAAGGAGGAAGATTAAATGTATACACTTGTGATAAGAATCTGAAATTGGATGTTGTGTTAGCCTAGGGGAGAAAAGTGGCTCCAGTTTCCCTTGCAGAGGCTAAGGTCAGGGGAACTAAAGCAAACAGTGGATTTCTATTATCCACATTCAGATTCCCAATTTCAATTTAAGTTAGATGTGGAGGATTGGACTGAACTATGGACTCCTACAGTGTCCTACTAATTCAGATAATTTGGACATGCTTATTTGATATGTGTATTATATATACTAACTCACGTGTGACTTAGGTTTTAAACATGGGTGCTAAATTGGGTTTAAGGCTCTATAAGCTAAAGAAATGCAGGTTTGCAAGTTTGTAATTTTTGTTCTTGGCAACTCCAAATACTTATTATTTGGGGGGCTACAAATAAGTCCAGGTTCTAGAGGATTTGGCCAAAAAGTGGAATCTGTTACTGATTGTCATTTTGGGACTTTTAGAAGTATGTATTATAAAAATATCTAATATGCTTTTCACAATGACAATTTTTGCTATATTTAAGAAAGTATCCACCAAAATAGCTTGCACTTTTTAGGTGTGCTGGAAGGACTAGTGTTAAAAGAAAGCTTGATTAGGTGATCAATTAACCGGCTTTTCTAGCACTGCTCCAGTACCATTCTAAAAACAATACTGGTTTTGGTGCATGATTTATGAATAATTTTATTCTAGTTTCATTGTTGAGCCTTTACTCTTGATGCTTTTACATTGGTAATCTATCACACCATTCACACATCTGCCCATAAACACAATTTATTTTTCACTCAGATTTTGAAACATAGCAGGTCATTTTTTTGTAGATGGATGGAGAGATACAAAGAAGAGTTAAAAGCCTTTTGGGAAATTTTTGTAGCAAGTCATGTCAGGATTGGGCAGTGGGAACTCATGTTATCTTCTTGGAACTTATAATAGCTACCTCATTAATAATAGATATGCTTTTGTTGTGCTTTGACAACCACATTTCCTGCCCCCATGCTGTCATGGGCCACATATTGTATCTTGTTTTCTCTTTACTCCATCCAACTAATATACTATTCTTAATTGACACATGATTGTTTGAAAAATTAGGGACATTGGCCACAGTTTCTTCCAAACTTGGGATGAAATGGGAAGTCAGGATGAAATTAAAAATTAAAAAATAGAAACTAAACTAGTTTCCTCACCTAAATTGGGGTTTCACCCCCACTTTTGGATTTCTCTTGCCTGTGTGCCTTCACTAGCCTGAAAATGAAGCCTTATCAGAGTAAGATCTGCAAATCTTCTGAACTGATACCCAGTTTCACTCACTTTACAGCTGAATTCAAATTGAGGATGAAGCATTACATTGTCAAACGAGGACCCAAGGATCGAGTGACTGTACAGAGAACTCTAATACCTTTTTAGTAAATTAGTCAGGCAAGACTAATATACAGCAAAAACAATTAGTGCAGATGGTACAAATATGATCACAGATTCCTCTGTTTCTGGCTATGTATGCATTGGCTACATTCGCAATTTTATCACCATCATTAAGTTTTGGGGAACAGTGGCAAAGCAGTTCCATTTTGCTGTCTCTACTTTTTGTTTCTACTTTTGTCTCATCAGACTGTCCCTTCCTGATGTGTCTAAAATATTGTTTACATCACATGAGGCCAGTCATGAATGAATCGCAGCATACAACACTTCCGTTTTTTTAGACAATTGGTTGTCTCTACTTTTGTCTCATTGGACTCAGTTCCCAATCATCTTCTTAATTTCATCCCTGCCACATGAGACTAGTATTGCGAGTCTGTCATCCTGATCATAAGCAAGCTAAAGATGTAAAGTTCAGATGTGACCATATCATACAACACCATTCTAATGAATCAGCTCTATTCCAGCTTTACGAACTAGGTGCACAGAGCTAGACTTGTAACCAGGAAGGCAGGGATCCATGCGACCTAGTGACGTATCACTAAGTACTTTCTTTTGTTTAAAACAAAGGCACATCTATCGGGTGTAATTTTCCTCCACAATAGGGATGGTATATTTTATTTCAAGCAAAGTTCTTAAAGCAGCTTCACCCATAGCCATTATTTGGGCCTTCAAGAAGAGTATTTCTAACATCCAAGGTGGCTTAACTAAGTGTTTCCAAACCTCACCCATAAACATAAAAATTGGGACAATAAAAGATGAGAATTTGTTAAATAAAATCACTTGGACCAATCATTCTATCTTAACCTATTGAAGGATTGTTATATTGTGCAATGCAAGGCATTGCATCGTGTGTACATACATGGGTGTATATTGTGTCTTCTATTAACTAGCTGGGGGATGCATTCACCTTTTTTTCTTTTTTTTTTGGAAGGAGCCACTTTGATTGACTCATCACAAATATTTTTAAACAATTAGCAACCCAAACATAGAGGCCTAGATATGCTTTCCACCCCAAAATAAAAGCATAGATAAATTTTCATGTGACACACCCTTTATAGTTCATATAGATAGAAGTTGAATTGTTCCCAAAAGATATGGGATAAAATGTGGTGCTATTGAGAACTCAATCAACTATCATTCACCTCACTGAGTGAGGTGGCTAGCTCCTTCACCCTCTCCCAAGGGCAGGAATCAAAAAATCCTCACACCCACCCCACTCCCTCTTCCTCAAAACAAAAACATGCTAGCCCTACCAATTGCATGTTCAATAATCTCATTGGTTCTTAAATTTTTTAATTCTTGACACTATCTGTGACCATTTTGTATTTGGACTAATACCCCATACATGGCATACATTGAGAGTATGGGTGTATGTATTGGCACAAAGCCAATTTACTACTCTCAACGACATAAACTTTACTGTGTTTCATCCAAATTTTTTTTAATAAGATGCCATTGGAAATGCTCTTACACTTTGTAAAGTTCCCACTATTTACAAGGTAAATTCGTCAAATCATACAGGTTTATCTCAGCCGCTGAATCTAAGCTGTCTTGTTTGATCTTGTCCATTAGCCTCTTTCTTTACCCGTGACTTACTTTCCTGAATCCTGGTGCCCGAACACTGTCAAAGTTATTTGTGATCATGAGTTGTGACATTCTTGACACAATCACACAAATCTCTCCATAACAAGCTTTGGTTTCCTGCAAATTCTTCCTTATAATTACTATCACATTCTTAACAGCACTTGTTCAGGGCTAAGTCTCCTGAAGGTATGTGAGTCGTGACTTTGTCAAATCTTAGGGGAGAGGCGTCATGGATGTTGGCATGTGCATTGTGCTTTTGATTCCGGTGTCGCAGAAACATGCTAAGTTACTAGCCACTGAATATTAATGTCATAGTCTCCTGGCTTTGGATTCACATGGGTTGATTGCACTTTTGCCTACAGACCATCCAGAACAGCATGGTTACCCCTGCAAATTCTGACCAAAAAAGAGTCTGATAATCTCTTGCTCTCATATCTTTTCTTTTTGTTTTCCATGACCACAAAAATCGAAACAATAGTATCACAAAATCTTTGGTAACCCAAGCTTTGACTAGAATAACGTGGGTATTGTCCTATAACTGGATCTTCTATTAATGCACAAATACATATTTCATGGACTTTTCGGAGCTGTCCATCACGGAAAGTACATGTAGTTATAGAGTAGTAATGCTCAAGTGGTGGTAATTTGAAATCATGTACCTGAAAATTGGATTCTTCTCAATAGTCCTAAAGCAAACTTTACACGTGGACCTGTTAAGTGCACCTTAAGTTGGTGTTGAAGGGGAAAATTCAAGGTGATTATTGACATATTCAAATGTTTAGTAATAAAAAAGATGACATGGCAGCCCTCTTAAGATGTGTTGTTAGGGCAATGTTAAGCCCTTTGATAATTAAAACTCAATCTTCCAAAAATGAAGATTTCCAATCCAAAACTCAATGTTATGTAAGAGGCCAATTTCTGAGCATATAACTCAATGTTACATAAAATCCAAAATATTTTTCTCACACCTCCCTACCATCACTACAAGAAGCTCATGCATCTTTTTTCGCACCGTCATCACTCAAAGCTTGTTCACTACCCTTGCTATAGAAAGTTTGCTTATTCATTGCCTTTTTTCATTACCATTGCTATATCACTGCCATTGCTATAGAAAGTGAGCTCACACAAACAAACATGAACCACGAATTACAAAAAGTTCCTACAAGGTCACATGGAAGAAAACCTTCACAAAGCATGGAAGCATCCCAATTCAACCCCTCCAACTTCAATAGTTCCAATGAAACACCTAAAGAGGGTAAAAAAATCTCCATTGCAAAACATTTTGCAATTTTTCAAACTAATTTAAATTGAAAAAACAAAAAATAGAAGCAGATAGGAATTGAAGATCAAAATAAAGAAATCAAATCATGAATGTCATTATCAACATGTTTCCAATTCAATGTAACATCTACAAAAGAAATCACCAAATTTCATGGGTCATCTTTTTTTTAGCAACATGCTCCTAATATCTTATTGTAAAATTTTTAAAACAATCACCAAATCTTGATCCATGTCAACTTCAAGTTAACAAGTTGTTTCCGATATAATACAAAATATGCAAAAGTGATCACTAGATTTCATGAACATCATTTTCTTGTTAACAACATGTTTCCAATTGAATGCAAAAGGACACAACAACAATGATGAAGGGTCATGAAAGAAGCAAAGCAAGGGCAAGAAGAAAGCTACCTCCTCCAATTCAAATGCATCATTGGAGATTCAAATAAGAAAACTAAAACAACCTAATTGGGAGCATGGGGAAGTTCTTGCTCTCATGTAAGCGAAGTGTGATGAACATGTAATAGCCTCGGACAAAGTTGACCATGAAACATGTTCGAGATTATTGTCGTACAGTGGAGGAATATTTCAACATATGTCATGGTTGCAAGATATTCACAACACACTTGAAATGACCTTACATGTAAAAACAAATGGGGGTTAATCACAAGAGATTTCAAAAAGATTATTGATTACATGTTACGGATTGACCACAACCAAAAGTAATGAACATTGACCCCACAAGAAAAGCTTGCCTTCCATCTGCCACATCTTTTTCATAGGAACGTCTATGATTAGTTGATTATTAGCAATGATTTTCCAAGAACCAAGCTCTACATCGCTAATGGGTTCTTGTTTATCAATACCACATACCTGAATAACAAAGATAGACCTCATGAAGTTACATACATGAACTAATTATCAAGTGAGAATTAAATCATGCATATATTGCAACAATAGACAATAGACAATGTGGCATGTATTACTGACAGTGTTTGAATACAAGATATATCTATGTGAGGGAACTAGAAAGAAAGATCATTTCCTTCCCTTTATATCTCATTTCCTCTCCCTACCTCTTCAAACCCTCAGATAGTTAAAACCTTATGTTGTATCAATAGTATTAATTGCTTTGGTAGGCCCTAAATAGTTACAACCACATTCCACAAGAGACAAAGAAGTTAACCTTGTTAAGGTTTGATAAGGTGATTGCTTGGATTCAATAGGTAATTTTATTATGTCATAGGCTATAAATTGTTACAAGTGTTCAACAAGTTTTATTTTGGTAAGAAACCATTTCTACACATTCTTAACATTATCCCACTTTAGGACCTTGGTGTCCTCACAAGGTTTTGATCTTTTTGAATTTAAACCATCCCTTGCATGGGGCTAATGGCCGTGATCTGGAGATGTTGGCTAGAGTTAAAAAGTCATCAATATCATCATCAAAATCCACCTTTGATGCAAAACTCTCACCTAATACTATCCCTAGAAAAATTGTCAATACATATTATCTTTCCCAGGGAATAGTGGATGATGTGAAAGGCATCGTTAGAACTCACAAGTCATTAAACTTCTTAGTTTCTGCCAAAGCTACCTCATCAAATGGTCTATTCTATAAATTGCTACTTGTAATATCATGTGGTTATTTTCGAAATGAACTAGAGTTACATGCAAATTTGGTCCCTTTGTTGTACAACACTAAGCAATTGATTTCATTGCCTCTTTCAATAAATCTTTGAGTGCATAACTTTCCTATAATTATTGCAACTTCTGCATCTAGTATCGTGTTTCAATGGTATCCTCCTTGGCTTTGTTTTCGATGGCGTCTTGTATAAAATCCCTTCTAGCCATGACAAAATTTGGCTTGTGGCTAACCACTATTGTATATGTAAAAAGGTACTTGTTGTAGGCCACTTCCAATCTATGGTAATATTGCAACACATATACACCCAAACACCCTATAAGATGTTCCAACACTCCATAGCCACGCCCATCATTGAAAATGATGTAGCCATAAAGAATGTTGTATGTGAAATACTCTTGAAACTCTATCTTATATCTTCCACATACGTTTGAAATCATCGACCAGGATATGGGCATTGAGCATTGGTGGAATAAATCCTACCAAAATGCATATTTGTAGCCAATAGATGAAGCAATACACCTCCAAGTGAAGAATGATTGGTAGGGCATACTCCAACTCCTTCAAAATATGCAACACATAATTTAGGTTACAGGGTTTGAGTCTGACAACCTCTACATCTAATGTAGGGGGAATGATTTTCGTTCAGTCATATAGGAAGACGAGTATGAATTTTGTAGTGATCTATTATGGGCGAACGCTCACGTCATGATGAATCATTAGGTTGCTGCTACGGACTTTTATTCCCTGCATCCTTGTGGCCCTTCTCCCCACTCCTTCCACCCTCTATTTGCTCCTTTATTCCAACTTGTTTTATGAATTATGTACTAGAAATTTCTTGCATTTCTTCATCTCCTCCTCCTTTTATGTTTATGTTTCTTCAAATTATCCCCCCTCTTGAAGGTGCGTATGAACTTTGTCACCATCTCACGTTCCTTTTCGTAATATAGTTGTACCATGGACAATTGTGCTTCATTTAGTACCATAGAAAGTTTTTCACCTTGGTTTTGAAGCATTCCATCACATAAAATGGCTTTTATTAAATGTTCCAATGTTGATGCCTTCCATTCAACCCTCCTTCCTTTGTCTTATGTTTTGTTTCTCTTTGTATAACTAATTCTTTTTCTCTGAAAGTGACAAATTGGATTTGTTTGTTAAAACCCTATATTTTCTTTCAGATAAATTTCTCACACACTTGGTTAACTTCCATGTTGGTCTACTTTTCTTCTTTCAATAGTTGTATTATTGACTTTAGGCTCATGGAATTGGCTTGCCACATCTCCTTTTCAATCTACAATTTGAAAATTTTCTTCTCAGTTACTTTCATGCACTCCGTCACTAGCTCCATTTCCTCCTTGTGCCTTGTATTGTTGTCACCATCCCTTCATATCAAATTGCAATTGCCTTCACTTCTTCCACCACCTAAGCGAGTGTGCCTTCCATGATATCAAAGTTCCATTGCAAAGTTGCCAAATTTCCCTTCACTTCCTTCTCCTGTGCTTGGTTTTTTTCTGGCTCTTATTGAGTCTCATGGAGTTCTAGTCTAATGCCTTTGAACAATAACAAGTATGGCATTGTCCCTCTCCCATTCCTACTAGTGGGCTTCAATTAAAGAGGATCGATGTGTTGTTGCACATGCTTTGACTCATACACAATTATTTTTTACAGACATTCCATTTCTAATGAAAGCTACCAAAAAATTTTACGATAAAACCTCTTCACATCCCTCACCTTCTTAGCCAAAACATGAATGAGTTCCACTATTTGTACTTCCATGGAATCCTTGTGCTCTAAAAAGTATTTTACTTTGGCTTTGTCATGATAAAACGCTAGTTCATAAAGGGGACATGTTGAACATCACATGGTTCAATAACACCTATCACCATTTCATTGGTAGGCTCTAGTGGCTAGTAGTTGACAAACATCTCTACCAAATTTTGTTAGTTAATAATGTCCATCATTGTTGAATTTGCTTGCTAAAGTCAGTTAGGTATCAACAACCTCTCCAAAATTTGGTTGGATGTTAATTGAAACGCCTACCAAATTTGGTTGATCATTTCCATCTATTACAAATTCCTCCACAACTGAATGAAAAAAATTGTCAAAGAAGTTTATTTGCACATCTACTTCTTGGCCTTGCATAATGGTTTGAGGCACATTTATCTCCTACACATTTCTTTTTTGCACATTAGTTTGAGAGATACCCCCCTCTTGCACTAATTTTGTCCCTAGAGATGGTTCCTCTTCCTTCATAGTTTCCTTTTCTACAAGTGGGAATTCTTATTGTGATGAAGACACCATTAAATTTATGCCCCATGTTGGAATTGAGGGTATTTCAAGTGTCTTTTTCCTTATCTTCTTTGGGTGTTGAAGATGCCCAATTGGTCGTTCTTCATCTTCCTTTGTGTACTTTAGTGTAGTATAATGCTTTGCAACTAGAATAAAAGCATGCCCAACTAAACTATTCTTTATTTTCCCCACCTTTCTTTATACTACAATCATCTCCTTATGTAATCGCATTTTGAACCACTCAACCCAATTGACTATGCTTTTCTTAATTGCACTTACTACAAACAACAATGTTGCAACCTCCACCAATGTCATTAATCACATCTACATTCCGGAAGTGTGGACCTTTGAAAGGATGTAACCAAAGTCTTACGTATAATGCTCATCCTTCCCTCCTTCAAAATATTTCACCCACTGTTTGTTGTATGACTATTTTACTAGCATCGCACACCTTCTAGTAACAACTTAAAGATTTTGTCGATGGAATGACAATCCAATGCAATCTACTTGCCATGTAAAGTGCTTCTTTCATTGGACATTCGGAAGCTACAAATGAGCTCCTTGATCACAAGGAAGTCAAGTGTGTTCCAATCAAGCATGCAGAATTCATCAAGTTTTGCCCCAATCATCTAGGCATACTCCTCCTTCATGGTTGCCCACATTATGATGTACATGCATGCTAGAAAATGGAATTGATTCAACAATACAAGTTGAATTTCCATAGTCGTATCCTTGGTTTTGAACTTCATATGTTTGGTTGCAGAAAACGATCCACCTTTGAGCTTATGTTTCATCGTTGTTGAATCCAAGGGTTGCTTCTTGTTATGGTTGAATTCTTTGTTCCACAATATGAAGATCGTATTCATAGTTGGTGGATGCACTAGCTATTTGATAATGCTTACAAAGAAATAATTCAAACCTAAACAACAAATTGACTCTTCAATTTTTACTCTCTTTTTAATTGGTTTTTTCATTAAGTAATATGTTTCATTTTGCATGCCAATATCCCTAAGTTCAAAGGAAATTATGCTCGAATTCTTCGTTAATGTATTATTTTTTTACAACAGTAAACATTTGAAAGTCTATAGGATGTAAAGTCTTCTAAATACATTTCAACTTCTCCCAACGACCTACTATACTAAGATGAAGGTGAGAAAAAGAAATATTATGCTCAACATCTAAATTATTTGGCATTTCTTATTTTGTTTCCCATTTAATTCTGAATTTGAAAATAACTAGAGCTCCTCTAATGCAGG
>Ga0209611_10000518_pt1 | contig 58100 bp, 40 predicted proteins | sample S1TSphgellanicum_3_FD_187693 | JGI IMG/M metagenome (GOLD analysis project Ga0209611, IMG submission 187693) | Host-associated microbial communities from peat moss isolated from Minnesota, USA - S1T2_Fc - Sphagnum magellanicum MG (SPAdes) (version 2) | ecosystem: Host-associated > Plants > Peat...
AACAAACTTTTTAAACCTCCCTATAAATGTAAAATCTTTCATTCACATTATTGTAAAGGTAAATGCCTAACCTTGGATGCGTAAATGTAAAACAATGTAACTTTATTTTAAATTGTGTAAAACCATATAAGTGCAATTGTAAATGATTTACATTTCCCAATGTGTAAATCCATGCAATTTTTTAATTTATTTTTTGTCCAAAAAATGTCAACATGGATGCCAATGAATAAAGCATCCCCAAAGGTTTCATAATTTTTTGGTGATGGGCTAATAAAAGTGGCCCATTGCCAACATTTGTTTTAGGGAGCTTTGGAATGCACCACAACTAATTTAATTAATTACTATGAATGCAAAAATAGATACCCAAGCTCTTGTAAAAGCCTAGGTTGAAAATGGTGACGAACGAGGTTAGGAATGGAAATTATACTCAAGAAATGAGATGAAGCAACGTACACCCAATGTGAACTCAAGATATTCCCCCAAGATCGCAAGTTTGGGACAAGCATTTCCATACTACCTTATTGGTAACAAAAGCTTCTATTTGAGAACATTAAAAACATTTGAATTTATTATGATGGGCCAATCAAAATGATTTATTGCAAAACAAAATAAGAGGAAAACATTGAGCTTTGGAATGCATGCACAACTAATTAATATGGATTGCAAATAAGTATAGTTACTAAAGGTACATAATATATAGGTTTTACACATTATCAAAATATTTACACAAGGTCATGTAAGTGCAATTGAATTTTTTTGTGCAAATAGGTATAGTTGTTGAGGGTACATAATATATACACTTACACCGCGTAAAAAATATTTACACAAGGTCATGTAAGTGTAATTGAAATATTTTTACACTTCCCCATGATATAAGCGTTAAACAATTTATTTGCACAACGATATGTTTTTACACTTACTTGATTTTACATAGTGGATATATGTGTATTCACACAACACTAGTTCAAACCTTTCTTTTGTTAATTGCAACCAAAAAGGATACAAAAAACCCCTAGGATACCTAATGTATAAGTTCAATATTCTTTTTTTCCTTGTTTTTTTCTTTTTTGGTTGGCACAAATAAAACAAAATTTCATTGGAAAGAAAGAAACACAATAGAGATGTTTTTGTTTTGTTTTTTTTTATAATGCAAACTTTTAAAAACTTTGTCACTGCAAAAGAACACTGGATTTCATTAGACAGCAAGACATGAATGTACAATATGTTTCAGACCCCTGAAGGATGATGTAGCCTGTTGAGTACCATGCTTTGCATCTGCACACACATTTTGGCGTATAGTTCCATAGCATGGGCTGCAATTGAAGTGTGTTCTGAAGCTCGAACTGGAACTCATAATGAGTGCGAAGAACTGGTAAAATATTTTTTTAATGTATGTGGAGGGTGCCTTACCCTAGTTAATACTTTTGCTGCAACAGAAGAGGAGACATCTTAGACCTTAAGGTAGAATTTAGGGTTTAGAGTTCAGACCTCAGGTCTAAGGTGCGTCTTCTTCTGAACCCTAAACCCTAAATTCTACCAGATCTTTATGTTGGATAAGGACTTCGCAGAGGCCGGTTCTGGGAATTCAGCTCCTGTGGTCAGCTCCTCCCGCCTTGCACTGAGCCAGTATTCCCAGAACAGCCCTGTTCTAAATCCTTATCCTACACATAAAGCACTGCCTGGATTTTTCCTTTGTATTTTCAGCTCCCTTACCTACCTGAAGAAACTTGTTTTCAACAAAGGGGATCTTCCGTGTCCGAAGGTACCAGCCAGGCTGTACTAGGATCTTCTGACCAGCTGAAGGTATCAGCCAGCCTGTCACTTTTTCTAAAAAGTGAAAAAATCTCAGCTCTGCTTTGTGTAAGAAAAGGACCTGAGTCCAGGAGACCTACCGGACTAGGGCACAGATCTCAAATCATGGAAGTACTCAGGCCCTTCTCCTACAGTATACGGAACACCCTCCAAAAATCCTCTATCAAGATCTTGAATGACAAGGCAAAAAGTTACAACCTTTTAAATGGCCAGCCCCTCAAAACAAATGCAACCAGAGTGTTTTGAATTCCATGTCCAAGGCTAGTAGCTTTGTGCAGCAAAACAAATTCAGAATTGTCAGAATATAGAAGGATTCTGCTTGTTTTCTGCATTCCTATCTAGTTGTAGCCAAATTTGGCTTAATTAATTTTCTGGATGATCTCCACTTTTGGCTACATCACAAAATGCTTAAAAGAAACCCACCCTGCAAGTTCAGCCTGCTGAAATACCTGGCATAATGTACACACTAAGGGGTCCACAGATATAATGCTTTGTACTGAGATTGCACTCTCCTCCAGTCAACGACACCTGCCATAATGCACAGATGCCCCCTGGAAAAATTATAGTGTGCATAATATAAAGATAATTTCAGCCTTTATAAAAAACTTTTACTGTCGAAATTTCGCCAAAAAGTGAATTTCAAATTTAAATTATTATTTTTTAAAACAGTGCTTTTGAGGTTTGCAGTCGCCAAAAGTGAAGGAAAACAATGCTAAAAGTCACCCACTACATTTATATTTGGTTTTCAATGTGTAGCCAGAAATATAGAAGGATGATTAAAGGTTTGTACTTTCTTTCTGATTTATAGCCATATTTGGCTAAAGTCTTCCTAGGGATGATGATTGCCACTTTCGCTACAAACAAAAATTCCTTCAAAAAAACAAACACTGCTAAGATTGTTACCACAATACCATAGCACCTGGGCAGCTTCAAAACATATTTGTCAAATAATAAATAAAATTTGAATTTTTCATTCCGACAAATAGAATATTCTTCAAGACTCTGTAATTTCATTTGTAGAATCTAATTAGTTAAATTATTTTCTCGAAATTTCTGAATATATATATATATATATAGTGTCAAAACTGCCAAAGGTAGTATGGTAGGTAGATGCCTCTGTCTTAAGGGTCTGATTAGATTTCACTCTTGGAGCTACATTTGGCTAGTGAACAAAATGTGTTGGGAATCAAAGCAAAAGCTGATTCTTGAAAGGATTAGGCTTAGGATTAAGATTAGGGTTAGGGTTAGACACTACCTCTGGCTGCCTGCCTGTGTTTTATTTATAGTCAGTCTGCAGGGGAACCAGAGTTAATGTCTGGCCTAGAAGTGGAACTGCAGTCACTTCCAGACCTTTTGGTTATGGCACAGTCAGTCAGTCCTCCTTTGGTCTTGCCCATCACTTTAATAAAGTGGGGCTGTCCATATACAGAAAATAGGAGAATCAATGTTAGCAAAAGTTGTAGGGTACCCTTACTTACTACCTTGGCCAATTTGACACTAATTATATTGTTTTCAGAAATGTTGAAATTTTCAAAAATTATTTCTTCCAAATCAAAAATATATATTGTCAAGCAAAATAGTGGATATTTAGGAATATTTCATTTGTTAAAAATAAATGTTTCAAAATTAATTAATTATTTGATGGACATGTGTTGAAATGACCAAGGTACTTACTACATGGTACTAGTCTTCAGTTTGGGTGAAACCCAGCACCAGCTACACTCCTACCGTGGTAAAAGCTGAAAATGAAATCAGCTACCAAGGGGGGAAGAATATTGTTGTGTTTAGATTCATTATAGAGTATATATAGTAGCTTAAGGGATTTTGGCCCCTAGGTAATTATAATAATAATAGGTCTCTTTTTATATGAGCATTTTTTAAAATTAATAATATTTTTGCTTGTGTTGAAAGTTGAGATTATTTACAGAGTTTTAATTTCTTGAAGGGTTTTGGTTGCTTTTAGAGGATTTTATTTTTTAAGATTATATTTTTGCATGGATGGTGGAAATATTTGAGTTTCCATAATTCTTCTTTTGCCTTAAGATAATTTTTAATGCAAATGGCAAGGCCATAGTGTGGCACGCCCATTGTTTAAATTATGATTATGATGATGATGATGATGATGATGATGATTATTATTATTATTATTATTATTATCCATTCTTTTGATTTTGTTAATAACCTTGGATTCCAATTTAATTTTGTAAATCAAATAACGTTTGGTGATGGGTTTTTTTGGGAGTTTTTTCACAAATCACAGAATAGTGAATTTTTTTTTCCAACTTTCTGATGTTGTGTCATTGGCTAGCATCTCAAAGGGATTTAGCCCATAGTAAAAAAAAGATTGGCAACAAGTCTAAATAGCAAAAAAGAAACTAGTTTTAAAATCCTACCAAAGTATAATCAGAGTTGAAAATGTGTTGAATTTTTTTCTCTTATTTTCCCAAAATTTGGTGAATTTTCTGAATATTGAGAATATTACACCAGAAATTTCCCTTTTAAATTTTCACTTTTTGGGGGAAAAAAATCACACAAAAAATAAATAATAAAAAATAAAAAATAAAATATAAAATCATTGTCAACAGAACCTTATGGAAGGGTCCAGTTTTTTTGTTTTAAAATTCTGAATCAAAATAACTTCTAGTTATGGATTTTTGCAAAAAAAAATAATTCAAAGAATTAGCAGTTTTTCATGAAAAAGATGGTGCTCAAGGGTAGGTTGTTTAACTTGGGTCTTTGAACTTTTTAGAACCACAATCAAGGGTCCAGTTCTAAGATTTTGGGAATGGCCACTCCAAGGTTAAGAATCAAGACAAGTTTTTTGATTTTTTAAAACGCCTAGTCAAGGCTCCACATATTGTCAAGAGCCATATACCCTAACCCTGGTCCCTTACCCACCAGTTCATTCTTTCTTTGAAAAAGAAAGAAAATTGCCCAACACTTGTAAAAACTAAAAGCCCCGAAGATTTTGGGGTTACTTTTAAACATTTACAAATATTTTATCCCTTAGAAAATATGGTCTTTCAGTCCAAATAAACATTTCATGAGTTTAAAATAGCCTTTAATAAGGCACCTTGTTAAAATAAAGGAGAAGTACCAATGTTAGTTCAACCTAGCCATAGTCCTTAACCCATCCTTGACTTGAATTCATCAATATGTATTGTATTTTATTTTGTATGTTATTAAATTTTGAGTGAATTTGAACAAATTTATCATGGCAAATGAGTGGTCAACCCCTTAGTGAAACCAAAATCAATTGTTACAAACAAATGAATTCATTAATAATTAATCAAATTTATTAATAATTAATTCACTAATAACTAATCAATTTCATTAATAATTAATTCGCTAGATTAATTTTTTAGTTCATAACTAGGTTAAGCACCTAAAAACCTAAGTTAGGTTGGACTAAAAATTCAAGCTAGGTTAGGCACTTAAGAATTTAAGTTAATCTAAATCACCTAGCCCATCAACTTAAAATGCAAATGTGAAGGTTTTTAATCTCACACCTTTTCTCACTCCATGTTTAAGGAACAAATAATTAACCATTGCACCACTATTTGAATAAGTGAAATAATTTGTTATCACATATCAATATTCACGTTTTTTTCCTAATATATGAATAGGTTACCATAGATCATTTTTTATGCTAATCCTTAGGTATTCTTTTCCTATGTTAATGTAGAGTATTCTAGGCTATTCCTAGGGTAAGATTTGGGGTTATTCTTATCTCATCTTAAATTAATCTACCCTAGGCTAGTTTTTATTATTTTAAGTTATTTACCTTGAGTTATTTAAAAATATTCTACCTTTGATTATTTTCAGTTATTCCACCTTTGGCCATTATAAACTATTGTACCCTAAGATATTTTAAGTTATTGTACCTAGGTTATTTAAAATTATTCCACCTTAGGTTATTATAGGTTTTTAAGTTATTTTTAATTAATCCACATTATTTTACCTTAGGTTCCTCTTGATTATTTTTTGTTATTCCATCTTAAGCTATCATTAGTTAATCCACCCAAGTTATTTTAGGTTATTATAACCTACGTTATTTTTTACTATTATAAATTCTTCGACCCTAATTTATTCTAGGTTGTTATAAATTATTTTAAATTATTCTAAGTTATTTCACCTTATGTTGTTTTAGATTATTTTACCCAAAGTTATTTTTCATTATTTTAGTTTATTTCACCTTAGGCTATTATAGGTTATTTTAAGTTATTCCACCAAAGGTTATTTTAGGTTATGTAACCCTAGGTTGTTTAGGATATAACCTTAGGTTATTTCAGGTATGACCTACAATAACCTATAATATAATATAAGATAAAATAAATTTAAATAACATATAATAACCTACGATAAAATAATTGATAATAACTTAAGGTATAATAGGTTAATGTGAAATAACTTAAAATAGCCTATAATATAATAACCTAAAAGCCTAAAATAATACTAAGTATAATAACCTAAAATAACATAAGGTCGAATAACTTAAAATATTCTAAAGTAGAATAATTTAAAACAACCAATAATAACCTAGAGTAACCAAAGGTGAAATAATTTATAATAATTGAAAATAACCTAGAACATTTTAACGTGAAATAATTTGAAAATAATCAAAAATAACTTACATAACTTAGCTTGGAATAACTTAGAATAAGGTCAAGAATGGTCAAAAATAATGTCAGGTAGAATAATCTAAAATAGCTTGGGGTGCAATAAGAAAATCATCGTAAAAAATTTTATTTATTGTAATGAATTATTTCAATTAATAATGAATTATGTCAACTAGTAGTGAAACATGATGATTGCATAGTGACCCTATAATGACATAACTTTAGGCAAGGTGAAATGATTAAAATGGGGTGAACCTATTTCATTTGAAAAATTCCATAGTGATTTGGGTTAATGAATTGCACTTCAATTTTGGAATAATGTTTCATTGTTACATTAGTCCATGTATAGATTAATTTCATTTATACAAGAACTTGTTTTGTTTGGCTTGATTGTTGCATTTCAAATAAGTGTAGTTTTCAAATATTAATGCTCTACTTCAATCAATCTCACTCCATGCCCATTTTTAAGTTGGTTTTTTGCAATTTATATAAGAATTTCCCTTTAATCAATCAAATGGCTAGTTTGCAACATGAACTTGTTTTGGACATTGTTCAATAAATGGTATTTAGTGTATTCTACATGTTTCATTTTGCTCAATGCCATACTTCACATATGTTGTTTTTAAAAAATGAACATACTCAATTTAACACATAATGGGATGTGCATGTACATTTATTTTATTCTAAAAAATTGTCCCCCCTTTTTTCCCCCCTTCAAATGAGGATTCAAATTTGAATCATAGCTCTAGAAGCCAAAGGTTAAATTGTTTCATTTTTAAAAAATTTCATTTTTAATGTATACCCTACTACTTGGCAACTTTGACATTAATTATATTATTTACAAAAAAATTTAAAAATTTAAAAATTATTTCAAAAATTTAAAAATTGAAGGAAAAAAATAAATTTCAAAAATATTCTACTTGTTGAAATGAGATTTTCAAAATTAATTAACTATTCAATAGACATGTGTCAAAGTTGCTAAGGTATTATGGTAGCATGCTAAACATTTTGCAACTAAATGTTGGTCTTCCACTTGATATTGATGGATGTAAGTCCATAGTTCACAAAACCCTTTTTGTATGGTGACTAGTTAGAACTCCAATAAAACTTTCATTACAATGTAAATCACTTAGAAAAAATTCCTCGTATATTTGGAAGGTACCTTATATTCACGAATATCTTTCCTAGAAAAGTAAGATATATTATGCCTACTTATAGGTATAAGATCTTTTTTACTCTTTAGGAATAGGTGCCAAAATTGTCCCCCTTTTGCACCTTGTGATCTAGGCATGTATTAGTTCATAAGTTTATGAAAACTTGTGTTTTACAATGAGTGAAGCCCATTGGTGGGGGACATTTTTGAAATGTGGAACTAGATTTGACTATCACCTAATCTTATGCCCTTTAATTTGAAAATGCCCCCACCCTAAGGCTTTACCCTACACAAAACACACTCAAAATTGGAATGTTATTTGAATGATGTGGTATAATTGAAATGACTTTAGACATGCTTTAATTAAAGTTGTTCCAACATCATTAAAATGACATTCCCATTTGGGTCAATAATTGACACCTTAATCGTTGGACACCTAATTAGGGTGAGAGCATGGTTAAGTGGTTCAAAAGTGGTGTTTGAAAATACATAATCTAACATTAACAAATTTTTTGCAGTTTTAACCATTATTAAACCATAAATCTTATAATTATCCCCTATGCTTTTAATAATAAATATTAATAAGCTAACCTATAAATATCCTTAAACATGTGATTGATAATAAAAAATCCATGAATTTATTTATTTTTAAAATGCAAAATGGACTTTTAAGGATACAAATTTACAACAATCACATCATTTTTTAGAAATTAAACTTATATATATATATATAAGGAAAGTTTCAATGCACTTCACTAATAAATTCTTCATTTGATGGTGCTTTATTTTATTAAAAAAATTGACACTACTTTGACATATTCTTGAATCCACGTTTTTTATTTTTTCTGTGTGACAAACATAATGTTGTCATTTCAAAAGTCCATTATGAGTCCATAACCTTTTTAGAATTCATCCAAAACATTTATTATGATCCCCATTACAACATGAATAATTAAAAAATTGACAATGTTAATTTTGAATATGACTTTAAATTATACGTTTATATGTAATCCAAAAAAATGACAAGTGTGACAATCCAAACTATCTACCTATTCATGTTTTCACCCACCACTCAAAGAGGGTATTTCCACTAAAGGTAACCTCCATTACTTATCATCCCCAAATAGAACTTTGAAATAGGTGGTGACATGCCCCAACAATGTGAGGTTCATGCACTAGGACCACCTACACACTAAGCCAACATGGGATCCAAGCATGGGCAAGTTCTTTTAGCCCAAAAAATACACATCTTGGGACTATGAAAAAATTGTTATCAAAAGAAATTGGGCCTTGTTAAGACCCAAGAATGTTGAGCAAGAAGATTCATCACCAAGGCAACAAGGAGTGCCTTGAAAAGAATGCAAGTCTAAAAGTGAAACCCCAATGGGAATCAATGATTCATTACAAAGAGTCGAATAAAGTGCCTAGGTGCTCGATGGCACCAAAAGGTTAAATGATTTGATGCCCAAGAATACCAAAACTAAAGTAACTCACAATGAAGCAAGAAATTTAGTTCTCTCACAAGAGTTCAATGTAATCATTTAACCGTGGTGGGACAAAATCAAAAGGAAACCTTGGGCTAACTAGCCCTTAGATTATTTGGGAAGTTTGCAATGATCTATCTTAAATTCATCTAATGTTAGATAAGAGTCCCCATCTTGTATGTTGAGTCATAGTCATGAGTTAAACTAATGTGGGTATGTGTTTGGCACGTGTAATTAAATTGGTTTAACCAACATTATCCTTGGACTTTGACAATTGTAGGGAACATTTGAAGTTGGGGTGTGATAGGTGGTATCAAAGAAGGATTTTGGTGCCTTGTGTGGGTTGCTATGGAAAACATTCAATAAACGGTGACCAAACACTTGTGCAAGCAAGAAAAAGCTTGATCCAAGGGGATGAACTAATAGCTTTCCATTTGGATAATGAAGTGGTTTACATGGCCATCAACAATGGCACAAGGGACTTGGGAGCATAAAAGGATGTAATGCCACATTTCAAAATGCTCAAATCTCTTGTCAAGGAAAAAAAGAAGAGAGTTCACAAGGAGCAAATCTTTTAAACACAACAAAAGATGGTGAATGAGAATTGTTCAAAAACTCACTAACAAGGTGGGTCAAGAAATCACCAACCAAGTGGCTCTAGAAGAAGTCACATTGGCCAAGGAACCTTTCTTGGGGTATATCTTCCAAAGGATCATGTGGAATTGATTCAAGGAGGGGAACAAGTACCCCTTCCTTTGGACTTGGAAACCATTATTTTGACTAAGGTTGAGAACTAAGATAAAAATGTCTTAGAGATGGAAATCAACACAAAATTACCTCCTATGGATATTGAAAGTCCTATGGTTGTGGAAGAGGTGAAAATTAACAAGAAGTGGGTCCCCAAGGCACCCAAGGTGATAGTCAAAAGCAAAGGTTTGTGTTTGGGAGGAAACCAACCCTAACTCAAGGAAAGCTAAAACACAAAAACACCATGTCATTGAAGGGGGAGGTTTCCCAACTTCCCAACAAGCATGTGTTGAAATTAATTAATTGGCTTTAACTAGATGAGCAACTTTGGAAATCAACTTGGACACCTCTTGATAAAATGTGATCTTGATGTTCATGGGAGAGTGATGAAGCCACCATCTTCGATTGAATCATGTACGTGGTTCATTAAATTTTTAAGACCCAAAAAATAAGGACATCCAACCAAGTTATGTTATGATGTGTGCTCAAAAAAATAAATGAAAGGTAAACATGAAGGCCATACTCCAAATCAAGATGTTTGACTTCTTCATTAAAGAAGGATTGTTGAAAGAATGAGTGGGGTGGGTGTGATCATAGTCAAACAAGCCCAAAAACATGTTCGACAACTGAAAAACTATCAATTTTGTCAAACATATTTATGTAATGTCAATTTAATGTCATGTTGATTAAGGAAATTTGTGCTAAATGATTTATATAAGTGTTGAAGAATTCAAAAAAATACTTATTTCATTTAATAAATTGAGTTTTAGTTTTAGTAAAAGATTTTTGAACTTTAACACCAGATATTAGTTTTATAAAGCATTAGGCTAAGGACTCTTTGAATAGAGAAATTTTGATGGGAAAAAAATTGAAATGATGATAACCTACCATCCACATATGAAAAACACTCAAATTAAAAAAATTGTGGTACTTGAAATTTTTAAAAATTCAAAATATGATTTCAAAATGTTCAAATTTCAAGAGTCATTGGCTAGATGTAAATGGGTCATAATGTGTATGACATATGAACAAATTTGTGGCTTATGATAAAATTAAAAAAAAACTAAAGCTTAAAGTAGTTTTCATATTTTAACATGATTTGAATTTATGATCATTTTTCAAGATGAAATGTAAAATTTAGTAGAACTTGTTCACTTTTTTAAAATTCATATTTATTCAAAAGGAGTTAACAAAAAAATGTAATTTATTGGGGGAATTGTAAAGATTTTAAAAACATGTTGCAAAAAAAATTCCTCAAAAAGTCCTTTCTATGAAAAAGTCAAAATGTTCACAAAGGGCCCATTTGTGGTTGAATACTTTGTGAACATTGGCTCATCTGATTGTGATTGCACCCAAGTAATGGTTGATGCAATTCAAAATGCACTTTAACACACATTGTGCCACCAAATGTGAAGATTCTTTATGGGCAATGTAATATCTTTTGCAAGGCCACACCTTAAAATGGTGAATGTCGGAAAAGTACAAACCATATTTGGGCTTGAAGTATACAAGTTGGAAGGAGTTCAAAATCATGTTCAAAGATAGGTTTATTTCACATAACTAGTTATTGAAAGATGGAATTACATTGAATGACTTGAGGCAGGGTGGTTGTCATGGTTCAACCTAGTGTTAAACCAAATGTTCATGAAGGAGAAATACACCAAGAAATTTGCATTTCTCCATGAATTGTAACCTTGGCGCACAAATTCATTTCACTACAACATATTGTCTCCTTTTCCTTGTCTTTTTTTACTAAATTATTTCAACCATAACAAACATTGGACTAAAATGTTTCATGTTTGTTTTGACTAACATGCTAGTTTATGTGACAATATATTATATAATTTTCAATTTTATATAAATTATACAAATAAAAATTATGTTGAATGCAAAAAAGATTTGTTGTTTAAGACTTTGTTTTTCAAAAAACATCTTCCCATGACACATTGTGAATGCCATGTGTGTATATATATGTATATTTAATCTTTTCTTGTCACATCAACATGAATAACTTTGGTCCCAATCACAGGATCTCAAGAGTGAGATTTGAACTTTCACCTCCATGGCCATATGACAAGTTTTTACCACTTCTTGTGATGACAAATTTGTAATCACATAAATATAAACACCCATTTTAAAATAAATTGAGCATACAAATGTAGTAAAATAATAATTTAAGTTCATGATGAAGTTAATTTCATATATAGGTAGGTAGGTAGGTAATGGCTACTAAGCAATACCTACCTATTTACCTACCTACTGTCATTTCATTATTTAATTTAATTCATTTTTTATTTTCATAATTACATTGGATTTTGTAATACATTTAATAATGTGATGTAAAAACATTGTAATAATTTTAATATTCATTTGAGAAATTCAATTATAATGTTTTGAATATCAATTGGGTTTATAAATTCATTATAATTATACACACAGACACACATATATATTATGCACACAATTATAAATTGATTAGAATTTCTTGTTTTTAAATTCATGATTTAAAAAGTAGAGGCATTGTATACATCATGCCACATAACACAACAAAAATAGCGTGTTTTAATCATAATAATCATATGTGATGATATGTTACCATCTCTATCATATTCTAATGATTGAACTTGTCACAATGCTAGCATTGTGATTTCCACATAGGTCCCCCATGGTCCACATATTACTTGTAATGTTTGTTTTGACTAAAACAAAAATTGAACTTAGTCAAAATGAACATTGCTACTTTTTGAGTTGTTGAAAACAAACAAAATTAGTCATGTTAATCAAATGACAATGATTCTACAATCATCTTAGTCACAAATATTTAGTAGTGAAATTTTTATTTTTATTTTTGTGAAGAAAGGTGCTTGGGACTTCTAACAAGTTCATGAGGTTTGTTAATTGTTTAAGAGATGGACCTTGTACTTAAGAAAGACTAGTTGGACATGCTTTAGAATTTGGAGGTGACCACAAGGGGAAGAAACATGGTGACAAATGCAAATGGGACAAGATGTCTCAAAATGAAAAATCTTGCCCCAACTCAAAGGACAAAAAGCTAGAAAAGGATGAAATGTTATAACTATAAAATAGTTGGAGCATTTAATCAATGATTGTCCCCAACTCAAGAATCATTTATGTTCATCTTGTGGGGAATAGTTGCAATGAAGTTGGTGAGCCCATGGGAACACGATTGGCACAAGGTGAAATGAAATTGATATCAAAGGTGTTACATGTAAGACACTTTCAATACATGGGTGTGGAGTCAACAAGGATTTTGTTATTTGTTAGTTGAAGGGCATCAAAGTTGCTTTATAGCAAAAAAAAATTGGAAACCTCTACCATGTGAACATTTTTGTAATCAACTTGGGATTAGAGCCATAATTTGACTTGGCAACATGTTAGTCAAGTTCGATTTTGGGAATTGTGCCATTTTATTAAAGGCCTATTTCAATTTAATTTCTTTAGTTGAAGGGAATTAAATTCATAATTTTGTATGCATTTAGTGAAAGCAAAAGGGTGGTTGAGGCAACAAGCTAAGTCATTGCACCTAACTTCTAATGTATTGAACAAGTTGGGTTGATTGTCCCCTTGAAATGGCAAACTTCCAAGTAAGTTCATTAAGGCTTTTGTGTTGATAACCACACAACTTATGAACTTCCTTGAGAAAATGGTGAAAGGTTCAAAGTGTTAAATGGGTAAAAAAAAACATTGGAAGTATGAAAGGGAACCCTTTCAAACCACATATATGTTGAAGTTTTTAGATTTGTGAAATGCACAATGATACAACATTGAACATTGTTGTGGATATAAACGAGAATGTAAGTATGGTGTTAATACATAACCAAAGGTTTGGCAAGCTATTGAGGTCATGTGGGACCAAAGGTTTGCTAAATATGCCTTTCAGATGCCTTGATACACAACCAAAGGCTACGTCAAGTAGTCCTTATTACAAAAACATGGGTTTTTTGCTAGTAGCACTACAACTAAGATGATTGTAAAGTCAAGTCCATTTGTTTTAAATCACATTATGTTTGATTTGATTAGAATCAAAACTAGGTATGTTTGTTTTGACTAAAAAAAACTATCTAGTTGGAACATACATTATGTTGGAAACGTGATGTATGTGGCATCCAAGTGAAATTCTCAAATTTGATTAATGTGATTAATGTGCCTAAAATTAATCATTTAGATATGATTGTAATGCTATTTTTAATGATGTGGCAATAAAGTAATCAAACCATTTAAAAATTGGCTTTTGAAATGAATTATCCAAAAAATTAAAAATAAATTGTGAATATCATGTTTTCATTTGTTGTTTCTAATATTTGAATAAAACTTAAAATAGGGGACAACATTTGAAATCTAACAAAATGACATGTTTGAGAATGAAAGATCAAATTGATTATTTTTAAATTTTAATTAATTTATTAAAAAGCTAATGTACATGTAAAATTCGGAATAATTTATTTTTCTAGAATATTAATTAATTAAAATTAAATTATTCTACGAAAATAAAAAAACATATGAATTTTAATCATATACATTTCAAACTGAAATTACTTTCAATGTGAGATTTTTAAAAATAAAAAATTAATACGCCTATTGTACTTGATTTTTTCGAAAAATATATATACATGAAAACTAATTGAATTCTTTAGCATTTGGAGTTTCAACAATAATAAATTTCAATCATATCATAATTTAAATGAATAAAATTGAATTAAAATATTTATATTAAAACATATACAACTTACATTTTGAAATTAAAAGGCATTACAAATTTCAATGTAACTTTCAAAATAAAATTGAATTGAATTGAATAATGATATGAAAGATGTACACGTATACAAAAAAACTCATTATGAAATTACCTAATTATATAATAAGGTTTTAATGTGTGACATTGAACAAAATATGTGTTTATATATATTTGTAATAAAATTTATATCATGTGATGGTGGTTGAATGGAAAAGGTTTTAGATTGTGAATGAGGAGGTGCAGGTTCAAACCTAAGTTTGAACATGTTGTGCCCATGACATCATCATGATGACTTGTCATAAGTTCATCAAACTCAAAAAGAAAACAATTGAAAATGAAATCAAAGGTTTAATAAAACTTTGGATTCATTCATAATTTAAGTATATATATATATATAATATTATTATTTTGAAACAATATATTAATACTTTAAAATTAAATTAGTATTGCCACATCAAAGTTAATAGTTTTAGTCATCTTAGTCATTTCGAACAACCATGTCAACTAGTAGCTTTAGTCAATTTAATCCTTTTAGAGAATCATTTCAATAGAAAATAATTGATTTATAAAAATATAAACAACTAGTTTGATTTAACTAAGGTACAAATTGGAACTTGAAGTTATGTAATCATTAAACCTTGAAAATCTATGACCTTTTCCTTATTTGATTTTTATTTGTTCGATAAATATAACCTATATAATTATATATCTTTTAGTTGATGCTACTTTTCCAAATATTATGGGTGCCACTAGCTATTGTAAATTGTCAAACTACATTCAAATCTATTGAATTATTTTTACTAACAATCTTTTTTTTCCTTGTTTGTTTTGACTAAAAAATTTCAATCATAAAAACTAGTGTAAAAATACACATTTGTAGTAGAGAATGGTAGTGCTAAAACATTGTGAAGCTTATGAATTTGGCTTGATTCATAAGTTAAGTAGAAGAGTTAAACTCAAAATGTTAAGTAACCAAAAAAAAAACCAAATGGGGAACCTTTGGGCTAGACAATTGAAGTCCATAATGGAATGTGCATGACCAAAACAAGTTATATCATAAGGCTAAGAAAGGCATTTAAAATATTGCCTCACCTAAAGCAATATTTGGAAAAGCATTGTAAAAAGGGGTAAATCAAGGTGCTACCTTGCAAATGAATTGATCAAGTATGAACAAATGTGCATTTGGACTTTGAAATGCAATCATGTGCACAAGGATCATGCAAAAGACAAGCATGATGTTCCTATGTTTGACATCATGGTGAAACAACCATGAAAATAGCCATAGATGAATGTTTCATAGGCCAATCTAGGTGAACATATAGGTGTGCAATTTTTTTGTCAAGGTGTTGTAACACAAAGTTCATTGTTATGATAGGTTTGGGTGATACCCTCACCAAATTCAAAGAAGTCACAAGGATGCATTTCCATGAATTTGAGTACTTGCCTTCCACAATGTGAAGGAGTGACACCATCATAAATGGTGGTCGTTTGCTCACCTAGATTGACCTAGATAATACCAATTAAGACCAACCTTTATGTTGGAATCAAGTAAGTTATTCCTTAAGATGTGGGTGAGGTTGTATGATGTGCCTGAAGTGTATTAAGTAACTATGATTTTTAAGTTACAGTGGGGTTGTAAAAACACTAGTTTCACAACTTGGATTTAAGTTTTAACTTTGAGCACAACTTTCCATCCTCAAGTGGTTGGCCAAATTGAAAAAGGTCAAGTGAGTATTAAATTAATTATTTCAAACAACTAAGCAAGTGCCAATCATAAGGATTGGGGTGACCATTGGAGTTGGGGGGGGCTTGATGCAAACTAGACCAAACATCTAGTGATTGGAATATATGTGTTTCTTAAAATGATTGCAGGAGTTGAAGCACAAGGTTCGTAACTTAACATTTCTTGCTAGGGATGGTTATGTGATGGTTCTTACAAAAAGGAAGCCATGAGCAAAACCAAGAAGAAGCTACATGTTCACATCAAAATACTTTTGGGGCTAGATGCTCAAGTATGTCATGAGAAGCACAACAAAAAATCGTAAGGACTAAACATTCAAAATTGTTGTTTGAAATGTTGGAGTCTCATTTGCATGAGAGATTTCATGAAATCATTCATAAGTCTCACCCTTATGTGTGTACATACAATTGTCATTAGATTTAGTAGCACAACCAAACTTTCAAAATGTATAAACTTAGACCAAATAAAGAGTTGAACTCATAAAGTGAAGGCCCACAAATAGTTCAAATTGGTTGGACCAAACAAAATGGTAAACAATATTTGGGTCAAGGGGAAAGTGTTCCATCTAAAGTAGGCAACATGGGTGAATCAATGGACAAGTTTAAACCTAACATGCTAGGACATAAACTTGGTGTCAACAAATATGCACAACATAAAATAAATAGGTTCGGGGAGATATATTCTCAAATGTATTAAGGCATTGATTAGGACATCAACCTTCCAAAAGAGAGGGTGAAACACACAATCTTAGATCCAAGTCTAATAAAAACACAAGAAAGGTCGAGCTTGTGTGTGTGAAGTTAGAAATATGAAATGGAAGAATGAAACGAGGCAATGACAACCAATAGGAATTGACTTTAGAAGGCAAACTTGTAAAAAAAAACCTGTTAAAAACTCACTAAGATGAAAGTAAAGTACAATTGTTCACATTATTGAAATGGGCACACTTCCAAATGGGGATCCCACCCCATGCATGGACTCATGACCCATGTACTATAAGGACAAAGGAGGTTTGGATTATACAGTCTCCTTCAACACTATTTGTTGGTGCATTTGTATCCCCTACCAAAAGTGAGCCCACTATGATGGTTAGGACTGTCTTATAGAATTTTGAAATGGAATTGGAGTGTGGGAAAAGCCCAAAGGGAGGTTTGTAAAGAAAATATTACAAAAGTTAATGCGAGACAACACAAGAGGTGGCACAATAAACATATAATACAACTTGCCTTTGATTTCTCTTGTGTTAGAAAACATAAGACACCAATACAAATGAAAAAACCAAAGTGAAAAAAGTAATTAACGTCTAGAACGGTTGTCGTTGGGAGCCATGAAGACCTTAAGAAACAAAATAAATGAGAACATTGACTTCTTTCATTAACGTGGGTGTGGGTGACATGCCCCATTATGTCAGGTTCATATTGAGATCACTTAGTGGGGCACACCAAGTTGCCATGGGATCCAAACATGGGTGAACCCAGAAAGGGCCTCAACTCGGGGCTATGGGAAAGTTGTCACCAAAAGAACTTGGGCCTTGCTAGGACCCAAGACTATTGAGCAAGAAGTCTCGTCACCAAATGCAACAAGGAGTGCCTTGCAAAGAATGCAAGCTTATACGTGGTACCTAAGAGAGTGAGTGAAAGTGACTCATCAAAAATAGCCAAAGAAAGTGCCTAGGTGTTCAATGGCATTGAAAGGTTAGGTGATTTGGTGTTCAGTGGCACTAAGGCTAAGGTAATTTGCAATGAAATGAGGCCCTTAACTCCTTCACGGGAGCTCAATGTGGTTGGCACATGAGACAAGGTTAAAAGGGAACCTTGGGCAAACAAGGCCTTGGACTATCTATGAAATGCATTCCTAGATCCATCTAATGTTAAATAAATGCCCCATTTCATATATTGAATTGATGTATGAGTTAAACTTATGTGAGCATATGTTTGGTATGTGTAACTAGATTAGTTTAAGGAGCATTACCCTTCACCTTTGGACAAATGCAGGGAATGTTTGAAGTTGGGTTGTGGGGTGGGGTGTGTGGGCCACATGAAACAGAATTGTGGAGAAAAGTAAATCCACAATGTGTGAACCAACACTTACATTTTTAAAACACCAAAAGAAATTAGTATGTTTTTAAACATTATAATTATCATGTCCTATGATTCAATCAACACTTCTAAAAATAAATATTTATTGGGTTAATTAATATAGTCACCAAAAGGCCTTGTAACTTAAAAGGGTTAATTTACAAATAAATCATTTCAACACAAAGGTAAATTATACAAACTAAAGTCCCACACATAATACATATACAACTCACAAAACACATATAACATAAGGAAAATTTTACATCCTTTTGGACTAAGATCATTCATATGCCTAAAGTTTGATCTTTGTGTGGGTTACACCAAGAGGGGAGTTCATCACACATATTTTAAAGACTCACCTTATTGGAGATCACTCAACAAATCTGCATTTTCCTTTGTGGATGCTATCACAATCATAACAATATATGAGTTTATTGCATTGTAAGTTCATTACACACAAAGTCATATTATAAAGCTTGATAATAAACTAACAACATGAAAATATGAAAAAAGAATGATTGACCCCTTTCACATAGATTTTAATAAAATATGAATTTATTAATTCTAGGCCAATAATTTTGTGCCACATGCTATTTTTTAAAAAAATCTCATCCTTTCAATAGATGAACTTAAAAATATTCACATCTACTTCTAAAAAATCTAGTGTTTTGTGGCAAGTGAAATCAAACTAACTAACTTTTATTTATGGCTAACCCAAATTAATGAATTTAACCATAATTAAACCAAAGGTCATTACTCAAAAAAAAAATTCCTTATGCAGAAGGCCCATAAGGTCTATTGGTTTATTTTCATACATATTCATGTTTTAGCCATAGGCCGGAACAATTTGTTTTTTTGAATCATTTTTATTAACTCATTTTGGTGTTCCAACATCACTCAAGAAGGTTAAGGAGCCACTGTAGTTGTCAGGGTGAAGCAGCACCTGAACTGTTCATCTTCTTCACCTTCTTTGAGTGAGGGTTCTTAAGAGGCTATATCTAACCCAGGGACAACTCATTATGATGGGCCACTCATATATCTAACCACATGGACCAATCATTGCTCTAGGGGGGGTGGGGGGGAGCACTAGGTGCATGAGAGGCAAGTTATGGAACTCTAAAAATTCCAACACCCCACACAGAATTTGCACTTTTAGTCTACCAAGTGTCACCAAATGCAGACTTGAAATTCGAAAACTAACACATGGCATATGGAGTACGTCCTTGGATATTAAAGGGCACTAAAATGGAGCTGGTACATTTTTGGTGTTTAGTGACCTGATTTGTTTGGTGAAAGCAATGCCACTGCATCTCAGTGTATGACCCGGCAAATTAAAATTGGATGAAGAAAAGACAAAACATGCCAATTTGCCCGGCAAACAGTTTTGGCCCACATTTTTGCACAGTTTGCTGATGGTTGTAAAAGGCAAGCATGGCAAGCCCTAACACCTGCCAGAGAAGAGTGTAATAAATATATTTGGCTTGTTATATGTTTCTGATTGCCAGATGACTGCTATATAGCTGCTAAACATGTTTCTGATTGGCCAATCATAATGACTCGTCCAGGTGCTTTGTTATTAGTAGTCTGCTTTCTATTTGCAGTCCCAGTTAGTTTTATGGGCGGGGTTGGAAAAAAGTTAAATAACTAAACTTGAAAGTGAGAAATATTTTTGCAGGCTCACATACTACACTGGAGCACATCTCAACGAGGACTGAGGAGCAGTAGTTTAACCTACACCTTGGTTCAGCAAAGAAATTTTGTCAACAACTTTGTAAAGCCCCTTACAGAACTTTGAGTTGCAGAACAATTATGACATGAGCTCATTCAGCTCCTTCTCGAGTTCCAGTGCTGAGTGGGTAACAAATGCTTGCTGCAAAAGAAAATGCAGTGGTCAGTGTGAGGCTAAAATACAAGAGGTCCCAAACAAAAAGGAAAGACAGCCGTACATAGCAAACAGCATGCACATGTGTTGGGACTTGGGACATGTACTGGTAGTTTGCCCAGGCTAGAGTATCTCCAGTGGTGCTCAGTATGCGACCCTCAAAATTTATTTTTCATATCCAAGTTCAGTTATTTACTTTTTATCAACCCCACCCATAAAACTGAAATTCGGACAGCAAATAGGTGGGGGCTACTAATAGCAAACCACATGGACCAATCATTATGATGGGCCAATCAGAATCAAACAACATTAGTCAGATCATATTTATTACACTATTTTCTCCAAGTTCACAGCGTTGCTGGGCCTCTTACCAGCCACCCCAAATTGTGCAATTAGGCTCAGCCAAAACCATTTTCCTGAGCCAAACTCGCATATTTTGAGTTTTCTTCATCCAATTTTACTGTCCAGATCACATACTGAGCACCGCTGGAGATGCTCTTACCAGAGGTCTCCAGTATTCATAATGCCTTGTTAACAAAATGACTAGTTCCGATAGGCCATTGGGTGGGGGCATTTCAATAGTTTTGTTGCCTAATACTGTCAAATTTTGGGTTTGGGTGGCTGGGGAACAATTAATAATTTGTTTTGGATGTGATAAACAATGGCAGAGGCCCAAATAGGGGCCAAGGGTAGTCCTACTTCTAAAACCCTCTTGCAACAAAATGTAGTGTAACTGAAGGGCATGCTATAATGTGCAATTATTCCTTCACCCCATGAGTGGACATTCTGTTTTCACAGTAAGGCATTGTTTTTGAACGTAAAGCCCCCTTGCTTTTTGATTTGCATCAATTTTTTGCATTGATTTTTATGCTGCATCAAAAGCACCAAGATGAGAGCATGACCAAAATCGATCTTGTGCTCTGCTCTCACCTCATGCGGCCCTTATTTTGCTAATGTCCTCACCCTCAGGCTTTATCCAGCTACACTAACAAATTGGATGGGAGTGCATTTTCACCCTTACATACCGCGATTTGAGCTGCCTCAATTCTCAAAGGATAGGAACTCCTTCCAGGGCTCAGATTCAGCACCATCTGAAAGGGAATTGTGACCCTAACCTAAGCTCTATCATGTGAAAGTGAGTGCTTTGAAAAAAGGTGCTTGAAATGGAAGAAGCAATAGTAGCAGAAACTTTTCCCATGAATGAATGTGTGCCCGCAGTGCAGCTATGTCATACACTGGAGAGCAAACAAGGGGATGGCACAGACAGAAATTTTGGTGAGCCACACCACATGAAGCAATGAAGAGCTCCTCACATGCACTGGATGTACTGGATGGGCTCGAATCGGCCAATTATCATTTAAAGGGAAGCTCTAATCTAGGTCTCCCATGTACAAGCGGCTGATGTCAAAACAGAGCCTATTTGTGCCATTGGATTTGCAACCTACTTGAATCACTTTGATTGCTCTCGGGAGGGGGAGGGGGATACCAAGGCTTCATGCCATAGGTTAATCCAAGCACCGAAAGCTATCTTAGTTGTCTCCTTTTCCATGTTGTCGTAGTGCATTGTGTGTTATTTCTTTAGTGGACACAGCTAAAATCATCGTCACTCATGAACCTTCTTTATTCACATCCTTCACCCCATCCTCTCGCATGCATTCTCCTCTCCCATGACTCTCTCCAATAGTCACTTGTGAAAAACATGCTAAACAACAATTTTCTTTTGTGGGAACATGTTACATTATGGAGGAGAAACTTGCAGAATAACAGGCCAATGCAAGGTGTTGGGGGTTCAGGGTTTCAAGATTTTCAAACCTAAGTATCTGTTGGAGGACATTGCAAACCATGCCATTGTTAGATGGTCACAACTATAATGGGTTTCATGATAGTTTCTGTGGGAGGATTTCACCATAGTATCATTTTTTGGTGGTGTTTTTGTAAATACTAGAGGTAGTCATTGCAAGATTGCAATGTTGAAATAGAAGCGTTTTTGGTGTCTAAATCTTGATTCCTTTGTTTGTAGTTAATTTATAAGGATCTTGTCTTTAGATTACCCATTGATGAATTCAATAGTGGTGGACCATATTGAATGTACCCACTAATTGTCTTGTCCAAAATTTGAGCTATACAACATAAGGAATTGGTCAATCGAATTAATCAATTGAATAGAGCTCACATGCTTGCTATGCTTAACATCATAGATGGCATTTAATAATCAACCCCGACATAAAATATATAGGACTTTAAACATTAAATTTGTCATACAATATATCATGTTACTTAAAGTCATTATTTGTGGATGAACTTCATACACGAGCATATTCATGCGCAAGTGCCCATCATAATGTCCATGAAGTTCTTCAATCATCACTTCGGTCATGGATTTAGCTCATTCATTTACATCAAATTTTTTCTTAATAAATGGATGAAATCCATCCACCAACTTCTATTTCTCATCCATGACAAATGTTTAGGTAGTGCTCAAAAAGGGGTTTTAGCACAATTGGCATTATGAAAGCTTTTTTGAGGCACACTCATCACACCACGATTCCATTTTCTCACTCCACCACGAAGGACAGCAATAAAAAGGTGATGTCCTCCACTATTGAATTTTTGCCATCATTGTGAATAATCATGTGCTGAAATATGATCTAATTCCATTTGAGGCAAGAGGGAAATGGTAGCCCAGAAATACAAGGTAGCTTAGTATTGAAGACATCGATTGGGCGGCATAGAGAGATTCAAATAATTAACTTAGCTATATATGGGAAAATAATCCAATGCTTGACTGAGGATAACAAAGTACGCAATGCTACAATTTGATTCCTACCCAAATGATTTGGCATGAGCTTATATAAAAGTAGAATTTAAAGCTTTAAATTTATGGAGACCATTTTCGTCCTCTTTTTTTTTGACAATTTGATTATCAACACCATTACGTAAATCTTAGAGGTTTTATTATGAATTCTAGCCAAAAAAATGAGCCAAGCTTGAACTGTTTTCTCCATTGATGAGAATAAGAATTCTAATAGATGAATATGACTACATTGTGGGAAGGGATTATTACAACAGTAGAAAGAAAGAATGGCCATATGAAAGGATATTTTCAACCTCGAATTATATCGAGCTTTTACTCTTTGTTGTAGGTAATGCCCAATGCCACAAACTTTACCATGCATAAACATTGCAGTTGCAGAGCAGTGTGGCAGCCACAAGAGGGAAAGTGGGCATTATAATTCTCATAACGCCCATAGAACCTGTCCATCTTGTGATTGAACCTTTCCAGAAAGAGTAGGTGGGCTTTACAAAAATTGAAAAGTGCACATAAGAACTGGACCAAAAAAATTCATGCTGTAATGGGACATCCCCATAGACTACAAACCAAAGATCTTATTAGTAAAAATCCTTTATAAGTTTATTAATCTCAAAAGTACATTTCTATATTGGACAACTCTCATAAGACCAAATGTGACTTGGTTATACAATGGAAGAGCAGAGTCTTAGTGTTTTTTTTTCCCAGGTTTCTAATGTAGCATCATTAATGATCATACCAAAAAATGCTTAACACTATTTGGCAACATGTGTGTGGACTACTCAACTCAAAAAAAAAAAACTGTGTTGAAATGTGGCAAAATTTTCTCACTTTTTCTCCTTTGCATAAAACACTTGGTGATTTGTTTCCTTGAAAAACACAGGGAATTTGCCACAAAAAAATTATGAGGCCAAAATTTTGTGAAAATTGGCCACCCAAAAAAATTGCTGTAGAATCCCCACAAGGAAAACTGAGGACCAGGACCTAAGAAGGCAAACATAGACAGGAAAAAGAAATTGCAAGGTAGAATTGTAGCTGGGAAAAAGGACCAACCTCTTATCACAAATCTTGCAAAGAAATTGCATTCTAGAAAACTTGTGCAGGTTTTCATAGAGAAAGAACTACCATTAAATATGCTCATCATTTGTGCTTCTGCCTCCTTTTCTAAGAGGGTGGGTAGCTGGATGTTGTCAATGTTGTTGTGCGGTGGTGGTGGTGGTGGTGTCGTCGTAAAACCTGTTCATGATGAAGTTCAGCAGCCTTCTCATTGCTAGACAACAAACTTCCCACTCTATAATAAATTTATACCAACTTTTGTTTCCTCTACTATGATTTTCACTAGAAATTTGTTTGTCTCTTGCCTGAAGGGAGGAAAAGATTTTGATGAGAAAGGATGATGAAGGAGGATTTGTTTTTTCAAAAAATCTACGAGTGTGCAGTTAGGTAAATTTGAGGTAGTTAGGGTTTCTAATCACACAATATGTCCATGCAAAATTATAACAATTATGTCGGTTAGCCTCTTGTAAGATCAATCCCTCCTTTTTTTGGGTCCCTTCCACCCCCCCCCACCCCAACCAACCCTTCCTTCAAAATCTCTAACTCGAGCTTCAACTCTTTTTTCCAATGGCCATCTGCCATATCATCAATGCCCCAATGTTGCTAGCTCACAATTAGCAACAAATCCGTCGTCATCATCATCATCATCATCATCCCCTGTGTTTTTTTCTGCATTTTCCTTGCACCATTAAAATTGCATGAATTGCTTGGCACATCTAATTGGGAGCAGCTTCTTCTCTGCATTGGCTGAAAGTTGGATCAATCAATGTCCTGTTTTAAATTTACCCGAATTTCTTTGCATTTCTGTGTTTCAATTCTCTAAATGCGGCCCCCAGAAAAAACAGAATTGTTGTTGTTGTCAACAAGAAAATTGTTCCCAGGTTTTATATATCATTATTGTTCATTGCCGTGGAATTTTGTGGGAGTGTTGTTGGTCTACAAGCTTGAGGACATTTTTGAGGTGAATGGGTTTATGATGAGGATTCTAGCAACACCCATTTGATGACTGTTGATGGTAACCAATTTCAGGAATGCAGGGCAGAGAGAAGAGGGTGCAGTGATGATGAAGGTGACATGGAAGAAGCTTGGAATCAAGTTTTTCATACAGAGAAAAATGAACAACCATGACCTGAAGCCAACCCCTTTCTTGTCCCCAGAGATGATGACTTTGAACACAAAAGCTCTGGACTCATTTTGAAGCATTCCTGAAGGATATGGTTCTGAAGAAATTTTTTATGCGAATGATCTCCAATGGTTTTCAATGAAATGTAGGGTTTTTTTTTCCCCGCCCCACAAGGTGTGATGGGTTTGTAGCAGTTGCAGACAATCTCAAAGGCAAAAACAGAAATGTCAAGACCAGATTCCATATTCGAACCAAGACATGGCTCTTTTTCGCTCTTGAGTTCTTCACAAGGGTGCAGCATCTGGGAAATCCTTATTCCAGTCATATGAGCAGATCCATGCTAAGCTCATGACAATAGATCCATTGAATCCTTCTCAAGAAGCTGAGATAAATTGGATAATACGCACTGGTGAACGTGTCATTGGAGCGCCAGACTCTTGAATTTTCAGGTGTTGTCCTCTTCTCCCAAGCTGAAAGCCTTGTAGGCATATTGGTAAATGACCACACTAATGAGAGGAGCTCTGAAACATACCACAACTTTGTTGGGTATGTGGAGAGTACGTGAAAGATGGTAAGATGCAGTGTCCAGAGTGCTGCTCTACACAATTGAATAAGCTCGATGGTTTGTAATGTTAAAATGTTCTTTGTTTTGGAGCTGAATCTTTCAATTGAAATCAACTTTGATTATTCAGGTATTGTGCATGGAACAACAATCAAGGTTATGGTTGCTGATGAAAGTAGTGAGTGCTTCAGAGGGGATGGCAGGTTGTTCATTGGAAGATCTGACCTGCCGAGATAAAACCACAGCCTTACACTTAAAGGGGGGTGGAATTGCACTGATTCTTGTAGCCAGTGCTCTCGGTGTGGCAGTTCCCCTTGTTGGCAGGCGTCTCCAGTACTTGAAGACTGATGGAAATGCCTTCTTTGTTTGTAAGGCATTTGCTGCTGGGGTTATTTTGGCCACCGGGTTTGTTCACATGCTGCCAAATGCAATGGCATCATTGACAAGCTCTTGTCTCCCTGCCAATCCTTGGTCCAAGTATCCCTTTGCAGGATTCATTGCCATGCTAGCTGCACTCGGGACATTAATGATCGATTTCTTAGCCACCGAATACTATGAACGAAGACATGAACACAGCAGCAACATGGAGAAAGGCAACATGCCTGGACATGCACGTAAGTTAAAATTTCCACCCGAGTTGCGGACTTAAAAGAACTGAAGGACAGGTGAGATTCCAGATGCAGAGAGGGATTGTTTTCTTCATAAAGGTGGTAGATTCTTCTATTAAACTGATGCAATGGAATTGATTTGTGCATTCAGAAATGCTGTACCGCTCATTTACTGCATTTGGAAGACGGATTTACTCACAAAAACGAGAGTTGAGTCAGATCTCAGCTGGTGAGAATCTGTACCCTCTTCATGCTCCATGATTAAATCAAGAGATATTCACTGCAAATCCATGGAATTTGTAACTTGCTGCAAGCTGCAAGCGTTGTTACAGAAGCCTGAAATCACCACAGCATAATGAAATTTGTCATTGTCAAAGTTCTTTCATAGTTTACAATGATTGATTCCCTCTTATTACTCCTTGATGGCTTCCTTTGTGGCTGTAAAGCACAAGTCCTAAAACACAGAGAGATCATTAGATATGTCTCATTTCCATATGTGTGTTTTGGTCTTTGGGAATACCAGATTGTGACCATATGTGGTTCCATAGTGAAGTTGCTTCTGAGCTGATTCCTTTTCTCATTGTCTTTGTTGCAGACAAGGATAGGTCAGGTGGATCATCATCACAGAATTTGGTGGTAGGGGGTGGGACTGAAATGAGCAAGGAGGTTGCAGAAGTAGATAATAAGGTACACATAGTTGGGATGCATGCCCATGCAGCATCTCACAGCCATAGTCATCCCGAGGGTCACCATACATGCAACAACGATGCAAACCATGAGCATATGAATGGGCATGTGGCTCATGGACATGACTCTCTGGCCACACCTGATGAAGGCTTGGCACATGTGCGGCATGTTGCTATTGCACAAGTAAGAAAAAAAGCTGATACTCATACCTATCACCAAATTCATCAGCACTGTGGATATTCATTGATGTTCTAAATTTGAAGATCTTTGTTGCTGATGAAAGGGAGTTGTTGTGCGTGTTGGTAAAATTTGCAGGTATTGGAACTGGGAATAGTGGCACACTCAGTCATCATAGGAATGACGTTGGGGGTGTCACAAAGCCCCTGCACCATCCGGCCTCTTCTTGGAGCCCTCAGTTTTCATCAGTTTTTTGAAGGTTTTGCTCTTGGTGGTTGCATTTCTCAGGTCAAAAAACACATCCCTAAAGAATCTAAAACTTTTGACCTTTTTCCATTCCAATCAACCTTTGTTGACTGTATGAAATGTGCGTCTCATGGACCATTTCTATCTTAGATCAAGGTACATGCAGTTTTACCTTTCGGATATTGTCTGGATTGCCTATTGAACATAACAATCAGACTTTAAAAAATCAACCAACCAAATATATACTTGTGGCTGGGTGGGTGGTGGATGTTGTGTGTAGGCGGGTTTCAATTACCTGTCTGCAACAACTATGGCATGTTGTTTTGCACTGACCACCCCAACAGGAATTGCTATTGGGATAGGAATCTCTTCAACCTATGTTGAGAATAGTCCTACGGCCCTGATTGTGGAAGGTGTTTTTGACTCTGTATCTGGAGGAATTCTAGTGTACATGTCTCTGGTAGACCTTATTGCAGCTGACTTCCTAAGCAAACGGATGCGCTGCAATCAGCAACTTCAGATTTTATCATATATCACTCTCTTATCAGGCTGTTTTGCCATGTCTGCCCTTGCTATTTGGAGTTGACCATTTCTTTGACACATTTTGTTAGAAGCAAGATTGTTGCTCATCACTGCAAAACAATAATTCACCTTTCAATCCCCCAAGTCCTAGGATCTTCTGTTATTCCACAATCCACTCTAAACTCCTTATTTTGAGAACTAGAGTGATCACCATCCCATGTGCCTCTCAGGCAAAGGATGGAACAATCAGCCAAATGCATTTTGAAAAGACCACAAGGGTAAGCGCTTTCTGTTGGTGGAAGAAGCTACAGCAGTTTCCAGGAAACCGAATATAACATTCATGATGGTATGCCTGGTAGCATAACATCTTTCTTTGGTCACCCACTACAATACTGTTCCCAAACTCTAACTCTTGATTGCTGTATGAGTTGCCACATTCTGGGAATGTGAAACTATATGCAAGTTTTCTACAGTTTCGACAGTTTTTCAGACATGTTGCAAATGAATGCTAAATCATTTTTGCAATGATCACTAAGGATGCTACATAGGAAAACTGCAGAAACAGAAAAGCACTCAAGAGTCCCCAAATGAAAACAATTGCCATAGGTCTTGTATCACTTGGGCTTGTCAGCAATTAACCTTCCAAGTTTGGTGATGATAAGTTGTTTTGTACGGTATATGGTTTTGAGAAAGTTTTTGGGAATTGAACCCCTCCTTGGGATTAAAATAATGAATTAGTGTATTGGCACAACCAAGCTAACAACCCCATGCATGAGCAAGCTAATTCATAAGCCATGTAGACAACTCCAATAGCAAACCCATGTGGATGAAAGGTTGCAAGCCTATGAACAAACAAAGTTCCTATTGCAAAGCAGGCTTAACCTACAAACAAGCCAACTTGCAAGCCAACCTCTAGGCAATCAGTGCAAGTTGCGACTTGCAACCCATGCCTTGTCAAGTGCCAAGCTTGGTACACTTTTACTTTTGCCTTGCCACATCTTGCATCATCGACAATGCAAACTAGTTATTGTTTAAGAATAATTAACAAACATTTCATTACTAGCATGCTTGGGTCAATCAATTGACCTTAGTGAGATTGTTGTTGGTATCAACCTACAAGTTTCCTACAACAAATTTGCTCATCTCAAATTGCACACAAAGTTGTGCACAGATTTGTACAAGTCCACTCACCCATTAATAGATGGAGACTCATATTCTCAAATGCTTCAGCAACATTCATCTTTATTCTGTTACTCCTAAAACTTGGTGATCAAAACTTGTGCTTCATACAAGGGTACCAGGGTGATACTGGCAAACTGTTAGAACTTATGTGATATTGTGACATTGGTGAAAAAGCAGAGAAAATGGTAACAAGAGGCTGAAGAATGGCTTGAACTTTTCAAAGAGTGAAAGCTACTCATAGAAGGGCTAGCATTCTATGACACAACAGCTACAACTTATAATTTCTCTATATTGTGGCAACCATAATGTGGGGATGGACAGAGGAATTTATATATCCTTTATCCATGGATTTTGTTTAACAATTCCCCTTAAAGAATGTGTCCTGAGTTTCTAAACAAACAGGTGAGGAAACAGAAGGACCATTAATGCTCCAAGCTCAAGGAATGTTCCAAATGCTTGTGATAAACCTGGTTTTATCATGGCCAAAAAGACTTACACGACAAGATATAGAGCCTTGGTTCCCAAGATTCTTGCTTTATCATGTGTCGTCTCACAGAATAAGCTTCATGTAATCTAAGCCTCACAGTAACAGCTGCAAAAATTGAACTAAGCTCCTAGGGTCTGCTTAATAATATTCTTTTGAGAATCTGTTAAGGAAGAAGGGAATGCCACCTCAAACATAACAAAGAGATCACCTTTCTTGTTTTTCTCAAACACAGGCATACCTTCCCCAGGAAAGCGTCTAACCTCCTTGGGTTTCGTAATTTTGTTTGATCCAACACCCACCAAGTGTCCATCAAGGTGCTTCATGTCCTTTTTGAATCCCACTAGAGCATCCAACAAGGAAATTGTCAACGTGGTGTGAAGGTTGTCGCCATCTCTCTGGAAGCGGGAGTGTGGTTGTGTCCGGATCACAAACTTGAGATCCCCAGGTTCTCCATCAATGACTGGTTCTCCATCCTCGTAAAAAACAATCTCCTGACCATCCTGCATGCCTTTTTCAATGTCGACATCAACACTCAGCCCTTCACGCTCAAACTTCACATTTGGACACTCTTGACAGACCTGTTGTGTATATTGCTGATACATCCCAGGCCCTACTTGTCGGTGGGACACCTTGTTCTTGCAGTTGCACTTCCGCTTTCCAGAAGCTGGCTTCAAAACATTCTTCTCTCTCCAGATCTGAAAGACATCAGAAAAATTAGAAGATGCCCATAAGCATTGAAATAAGGTCAATTGGCTTTTGAGAACCAAGATGTTCGATCTGCAGTTAATTTCGCAAAGAAAAAAGATTGACCAGATTCTGACCTAATTCTGACTCATAATCACCAGATAAGATACAATCAACTCCAAGAATAGACAACACCACCAACTGTTTAGGATTTATCAAGGATGATAGAGAGCCAGGAAATTACCTTGTAAGAGTTTCCCATATAAAGATCTTCCAAGGTTGCATATATGTCAACAACAACATCATCTCCCTTGGGAATTCTATCTTCTTCCTCATCATCCCGCACGCCACCACCAAAGAACTGAGAGAATATATTATCAAAGCCACCGCCACCAGCCCTGCCACCATTGGCAGCATTTTGCTTCAGACCTTCTTCACCAAACTGGTCATAGATTCCCCGCTTCTCCTTGTCCACCAAAACTTCATATGCATTATTGATTTCTGCAAACTTCTTTGTGGCTTCTTCGTTACCAGGGTTTTTGTCAGGATGGAACTTCAGGGCCAACTTCCGGTAGGCCCGCTTGATTTGATCATCTGTAGCTGACTTCGATATCTGAAGAACGTCATAGTAGCTTTTTCCTGCAGCAGCATTGTAGATGGCCGACGCTGTGAACAGAAGCAGTAGCAGAAAACCGCTCAAGATCCGCATTGGAGCTTCTGTAACCTCTCAGAGGTGACGTTTCCTCACTGTTAGTTACTTTCAGAAGAACAACAGAGTGAGTCCTCTTCTGCGTGCAACAACAGGCTTTGATTTCCTGTGTTGACAAAAGATCTTGAACCCCGGTCTTGGTTCGACTGTTGAGTACGGTGCTTCCGTTCTACGCTAGACTTTGCGACTGACGTTTGGAAAAAAGTTTCATTAGAGACAAGAATGAGTTCAGACTTTGAGAGTAGAAGGATTGCGCCCACGTGGACACGAAGATTACTCTGCTTCTAGCTCGGGATGCACAATGTCAACACTGCTTTAGATCAGCATACGTCCTCTGTTTCTCTCCTTTCTCCGATCGGAATATATCTTCGTCCACTACAGAATTTTTTTTAAAAACGCTAAAGGAATCGCAAAACGAGAAGCGCAACAGCAAACCCTACTCAAATCTTAACCTCCTCCATCACGGCCAACACACCGAGATCGCACTACTACTGCTTCCCATACACAACAAGACGATTCACCACGTCCGTCTTTCCGCCAATATCCAACTCTTCTTTCTACGTTCTCCTGAAATCATTCCAATTACACTAAAGAATGCTTGAAAACATTTAAATTTTTTGAAGTAGAAGAACACAAAAGAATCCAAACGAGCCTTCAACAACTGTGGCCCAAAAACTTCCTTCGTTCCTCCTCCTCAATCAAAAAACTCCATTTTTCGCCAAAACCAGCGATTCGGTCCACTTTTTTTTCTCCTTGTTGCCTCAGGGAGACTCGCAGCACCTAAACGAGGTTCAAAAGAAGTAGCACTCACCGAGAGAACAGTCCGGCAGCAACCGGAAACGAGAGGGGGTCAAAAACGCTGCAACGACGCGCGACGAGCAAGAGAAAGCGAGTCTGCTGTCGTCGTCTTCTTCTTCTTCGCTGCGAACCCTTCGTTTCCGTACAAACGGGAAAATTTACCGCACGCAGTTACTATCTACCGCGCCCCCGTCACTGCTCCATTATACACCAATGGAGTAACTCCATTTCGCCTGCGGCGCATTTCATTGGTCACAATATTTCCTACTGGGTTTACCCCACCGTTAACTCCAGGACGGTTTTTTCACTCCAGTTAAAGCCAGACCATGCCGGCGCAAATTTGATCGTCCATTTGAGTCAAATATTGAGGTCCGCATTTTAGAACGTCTGAAAGAAAACGACGTGCCAAACTTTCCACGTGGCCTCAGTTGAGTGGTAATTGATGCGTTGAAACTCCAAACAGTCGTACAAAGGCCTGTTGTTCGCCTCTGCAATAGGTGATGGAAGTGTGAATGGAGGTTTTTAATTTTATTATTTATTTCTTTTTAGCAACCCAGTTTGTCTTCCGTTATTTGGGTTGCAAAAATGAAGAGGTAGGTCAAAAAACTAAGGTGGTAGGTCAGAGAAACCCTAAACTGCAAGAGTGGGAGATTCAAGAGGTAACCCCTTGTCGAGGGGTGGGGTAGAGAGCACATAGATGATAAGCAAAGTACGTTCTTTCATTTTGGGTTTTGTAGCTTTTTGAAAGCTTTGATCTTGATGACTTGTGTCAATTGTGGGGTTGAGAATATGGTGTTTGTGTTACATGAAGTGGAGGCTATGAAATTTGGGAATTTCAAGCTAAAAAATCGGATATGATTGTTGATCTATGTCGGTTTGTGAGTGATCATGTCATACTCAAGTTTGTTCAAAGAAGTTTCAGTGGCAATGTGGGTGGTGGTAGCATTTGTGAAGTGTTATGTGATTTGTGGAGTTCCTTACATTGCACTACCTATTGCAACTTGCATTTCATTTCAGAATAATGTGCCCATGGTGATGCAATGGAAAGATGTGAAAGATTATCATACCAAAAAAGGCCATCAAGGGGGCTTTTAAGGTTAGTCAATTGTGTTTGGTGATCAAAATTTGGTTACTAGTGGGGCATCAATGTTTGAGACTATAGAGTTGTTGAATGTTGTGGAGTTGAAGGTCACCAATGTGGTGGTGTTTATAAATAGAAAACAAAAAGGACCCAAACTTTATAGAAGATTGGATTACAACTATGTGCCACTTTCAAGCTTACAACTAATGAAAGATGGGAAAGTTGTGGAAGAAGTCATCGTTTTCATCAAGTAATTTTTTTGTAGAGAATCAAATATCAATGTAAATAGGAGGATTCTTAGTGATGGCAAATTCCATTCCCAAGAGTCTTTCAAGAATAAGGATTTGACCTACAGCATAGTGGCCATATGGTACATAATGGCATTGTTGTAGAATCCCAAAATCTTTTTCCAAAAATACTAACAAAACGCTATGATTTTTTTGTATCTAACTACTACTATGATTGTTTAGAGAAGAAAGAAGAAAAAACAAGATTCAGAAAAAGACCTAAGGTTTTAGGTTTTGATGGATGGTGTTGTTTTTGTGTTTGTTTAGTTTTTGGCTACATGGAAGTAGTGGCTTTCTTGGTATAGAACCTTGGGTTTGCAATTTTAGGTGTTGAGCTCTTCTTCTTCTTCTTTCCTAGCAATTTCAACAAGAAAAATTTGAGATAGAAAGGTGTATTCTTACATAATGGGCATTGACAAGGGGGTTTTGGGTTTTGCACAAAATTGGTAACAAGGACTTATGAAGATGAGGACTAACTCTCTTTCTATTGCCTCTTTTTAAATCATGGAAAACAATCAATATATATTGGGTTGTCATCTACCATTTACATGCAAGATTCAAGTCATGAAATATTTGTGGATTTTTTTATTGAGCATTAGCTGAAAAATACTATTGATAAGTGTTTCAAAATAATTGACCTTTTTGAAAATTTTGTTTTGAGAGTTAGGTTTTTTTACACATGTTGACTTTGATTTTTAATGTATCCAATTCCATTGATTCTCTATTAGATAATCAAGTTTTGAAATGTTGTTGTTTGATGAGAATTTTGTTTTCAAAAGAGGTTTTGTTTAATGCATAGCTTTAAAAAAAAAACCTTTACCCATTGTCAACTTTTTGGGATTTTTTAAAATGTTTGTTCCAAATTGTTGCAAGGATTCTTGGTTATGTGCAAAATGTCACTAATGGAAATGTCAAAAGCCTTATCCCTTCTCTTATCTTAGGATGTCAAATGATGAGGCTTCCCATTAATGCTTGAAAATTTTGGTGTAGAATTGAATATATAGAGTTATTTGGAAGTTATTTCCTAATGAATTGTCAGTTTCCACCCATCATTTTGAGGGGTGGTCTATTGTGATTATTGCTTGTTTTTTCATCATGTGATTTGACCATGTACATGAAGTATGGGTAAAAGTTGGATAGCAAATTTAGGGAATTAGTTAGCCACCATTTGATGTTTAAAAACATTTACAAAGTTTAAAATCCCATGTTGTGTAGAAAAACCTATGTTTAATTTCACAACTTTCAATCTCGACCTTAATTAAGGATAATTCACACAAATTGAATACATGATATTAGTATGACCAAAAATTGAATGGGAGATGTTATATAACCTTATGCAAAATGGGAAAATATGTGTGACTTGTTTTCTCATTCAAGTGCACATGCATTTGAATGGGGATGACATGCAAATTTGTGCAAAGGGACACCACAATTAATATTGAACTACTAACAATCACCTCCAATGTTCTTGAATTAGGTTTGTAAGATCATGAAATGTATAGGTTTGCATATGCATATTAAGTTACATAACTACCTTAATAGAAGTTTTTATGATGGGAATAATGTTAAGATTTGATTGTGGATGGTAGATGAGGGAGGACATGTATTGACACTAACAAAGGTGGTAGAAATGTTAGACGTTGCAACACTACATTTTCCATGGTTGGAGTCATTGCAAATCCAATATCAAAAGGATCAAAATCATGATGTGCAAAAGCTAGATTTATTATTTTCCTTCAAGACACAAACTTAATTAAAATACTAACTTATTGACATTGAACCATAGTAACAAACTCTCCATAATGGTTTGTGTGTAGTTGAATGATTTCTTTTCAAAGCCCATAAAGTATTTTTCAAATGACAAACATTGCTCAAAACTACTTTTTTATTACCATGATTAACTTGTCATAATTGGTGTAGGCAACTCAACCCCTACTATATACATTGTTTGTCCTATTCCCCCTTTACTTTCTATTAAGAAATGAAAATGGCAAGAAAATCCTTCTCAACTCTTATTGAAAACCTATAACATATGTTTTCCTTAACGGCCCCTACATTAAATTTTTCTTCTTTTGGACAAGAGAATCAAAACATTTAACCAATCTTTCTTACTTGAACTAGTGTTTATATAGTGGGTAAAACTAGGTTGTATTTATGAGCAAAACACCAACAATGAAGCAACCATAGGGTATGACTCCTCTGGAAAAGATGATGTCATAACAGTAGTAACTACAACAATTATTGTCACCGTATTAACAACCATAACAATTGTGTCTATTTGGAAATTTTGAGAACTTTTCCAAAAACACATAGACAACTAAAAGAAGAGATAAGTTTTAATTGACAAACACAAAAAATACTTGTTCCTAAAAGGTTCAAACTAAAGTTATGTCAACATTAACTTGAGTTAGGCAAGTGAAAGGTGTCCTTTTAATAAGACTAACGTTTGTTTATGTTGTAGGAATTCAATGTGTTCTCCAAAACAATTGTGTCTATTTGTGCATTTTGAAAGTTGTGTACCATTTAACAAAGCCAATGTTTGTTTTTGTTATAGGAATTCAATGTGTTTTCCAAAACAATTATGTCTATTTGTGCATGTTGAAAGTTGTGTCTTCCTAGCATGGCCAATGTTTGTTTCTATTGCAAGAAACCAACATGTTTATTAATTTTATATTTTTTTATGGTAATATTCAATTTTCAATTTATTTTTTCATAAACAGTCAATGGCACCCCCAAACTAATTAATATGGATCGCATGTTGCATTATAGTTGAGTTACATTTAATATGTTTATAAGGACTGTGACTTGTAATGGTTGGGATGGCAAATGGTAGCTGTTCTTGTAGCCTTGATGGTCATGTCGTGGGAAATTCAAATGAAAGTATTTATAAGTTTGGATTTTGGATTTCAAAAGACATGGGAATATGATCTTAAAATCCACTACTTGATTCTAGATTTACACAACTTCTTGGTTTCAAATAATCACAAAGGAAAAATAAATGTCCATCATATTGTCGCACATTTACTTAAGAGTGATAAACCACATCATCATTAATGTTTATAATGAATGTTTTAACATATAAGCTTATTTTGGACATTTCAATGAGCTTATATCACCCCATATATCCAAAATATTTCAAAGAATTTGATCATATACTTCATCATACACATATAGGAATGAATTTTACATGCAAATCACATGGCGACATTGCATACAATAGTGAGTAGTATTGTTTGTTTTTAAAAAACAAACACCTTGCTACCATTATAGATTTTGTTATATTTGTGATCAAAGTTCTAACAACGGATCAATAAATAATTATAAGGAAGAAAAATGAGCAGTTGAACAAAAAGATTCAATATGATCAACCTAATCTTATATTTGTAACTTTATGTAACGACTCTATTTTAGTGGCAGCTATTCGAAGTTGTTGTTTTATGATTTAATTAAACTTGGATAAAAAGAAGTAAAAACTTCCTCAAGAAAATAACACAAAGATTCATTATTTCTCATGTTAAAATTTTATTTACATGCATGTTTAAAGTAAATGGAATTTGGGGGTAGTTGATTAAATGGCAATTAAAATGATTAATATTCATTATCTTTTTTATTTAAGTGCATTCATTTTGTGTGATTTTTTATTAAACCACAACCATATTTTTCATCCCTTTTTTTTTCCTCCCATTAGACCATAATAAGTAAAGTTTGTTCCCAACTCACTTTTTACCTATCAATTAACTTATTTTGTGATAATCAAATGCCCCAATGAAACAAATTTGATGAACCCCCACTTCGAATTGTATTTTTCCAAGTTCATTCCTTGATGGATTCAACTGCAAGTCCAAAGGTGAAAATAACAAAAGGATAAAAAGTTGGGGTATATTTCCTGGTTCGTAACACTTGGGGGATAGAAGGGTGTGCTGGAGCTCTCGGATGAGAACTAGGATGAATGACAAGCGGGTCAATTATTCACATAGACTTGCACAAACCAAACAACAAGTTGGTTAATGCGTAGTTGGAGCACTTTTGGTGCACGGACGAACCATGGGCTAACACGAACTCACAAGACTCACCATGGTTAGAAGTTGGGAGAAGTCACCACCTTCTCCTTTATAGTATTCTTTGTGCCTGGCCATGGGGCTTGCACCCAAATGTCATTTTGTCCTAGGACTCCCAAGTTGGGAGTCCCAAAATTCCCAAAATTAGGACTTCTGCGATTTTGGAGGCCCATAATTTTTTGTGTATACCTCTAATTGGGGTGAGGTTTGAAGGAAAGTTGTAGTCCTTGTTGAAATTTTTCCAATAGTATGTGGCATGCCACCTTCACACAAGTAAATCGAGGTGATTCTTGACTTTTACTCGTCGGGAGTCAAATTGGTCGTTTGACTTTTGGCCTTTCTTTTGGCCATAACTTATGTTTTAAGTACCCAAATGGGTCATGCAAGCCCGTTTTAAACATCTACGTTCCAAAAGCTTTTCAACAGTATAAGGAACTTTTTAATCCAATGAGTTTAAACCCTTATAATCACCCCTTGAAGATTCGAGATTCTATTAAGACTCTAATTTCCAAAGTGGGAGTTCACCTTGAAGATTTAAGACTCCATCAGGATTCTAATTCCCAAAGTGGGAGCTTACCTTGAAGATTCAGGATTCCATTGGGATTCTAATTCCCAAAGTGGGAGTTCACTTGGGAGTGTGTGGATTCATTCCCTCACACTCCCCTATACTCTTAGGAGCATGAAATGTGACTCCCAGACTTCACTCTTAGCTCGCACCTTTGCACGCCCTTACTTTAGTCGCAAGTTCAAAGCTAAGGTTGCGACAAAATTGGTGCAACTTACTTTACTACTACTACTACAAATGGGGACATTTTAAATCTCTTATACAACACATTATTTATGTGCAATAATGCATACATAAAAATACATGAGATCATTTTGTCATAATTTGCACCCCCCACATTCCCATAACCATTGGCCACAAAATAATTTGGTTTTATTAATGGTGGAGATCATATTCAAACACTTAGGGTTAACTTCAAATTGCATACCCAATTTCCAACGATGGATGAAGTTATAATTTCTTATTTTGTTATTTGCACCTCACATTCCATCCATGTCCATTAGTCACAACAATTTGGTTTGATTGAAAAGTGAAATTACTTTTAAACATTAAATCAATTAAATTTCATACCCAATTTTCATGTATGGATGAAATTGGAATCTCCTTTGGAAGTTATTCTAAACATGGCAAATCAATTCACATTTCTAAATTGAAGACTATATGTATCATCATGATCAAAGGCAGTAAACAACAACCAATGTTGTTACTTACACATCTATTTGATGAGTTACTATGTAAACATTGGATTGTTTAAAGTTGGGACTATTATTATTGTTTATAACATGCAGGTCGTAGGGTTTTTTTAATGATAATTTTAATGATTTATGCATGAAAGCCAAGCCATTGGCCAACCCCTTGCCAACCCCTTTTCTTGCTTCACATCTCTTTAGTAAGATTATGTAATATTATCATTTTTTGGAGTTAATTAAACAAATGTTATTTTGGTTTGTTATTTCATATGATGAGATTATAGGAATTAAAAAGAGTGTATGATTCAAGGAAAATAATAAATACATGAAGGACATGCATGAGGTCATGATTCAAGCAATTTTGTATTGTTTCATGTTATACCTTTTTTTGGGGTTTAATGTTAAACTAGTTGATGAATAAAGAATAAGTTTTAACATTATTTTCAAGGTGAATTTTCTATCATTTTGATTATACCAACCATTGTTGATAATTCAAGCTCAACTAATTAGGTTTCATTAGTTATTAAAGTAGGAAAGTAATTAGGTTACTTTCACAAGGTTGAATTACTACTTCCTTACTTATATTAGTTTGGTTATTTGTGGTGTGGTCTTTTAGTTAAATACCTTGGTGTTAATGGTTTGGCTCTGTTTTCTTCATTGCACAAGTTTGTGTATTTCATGTGACAAGAACCTTGAAGTGTTCTTGATGTTATATTTCGTGTAGTGAGCATCATGTTTTAGTTTCCTTTCAACAAATAATTATGTTTGCACTTGAGTAGATCTCCTATTTGTCAACATGGTATTAGAGCTTAGGTTGTTGAATGAGAAAGTTGAAAGAAATCTAGAGTTAGAAAGTTTCTAAAACTAGAGTTAGAAAGTTTTTAGAACTAGAGTTAGAATGTTTCTAGAACTAGAGCTTGAGAGTCTCTAATAATATCATAGGAGTTTGTCAAGTGCAAAAGAGAATCGGGGAAAGGAATGAATGTGAAGAGAAAAATAAAATAAAAAAATGAAAGGAAATCAACATATCAAGGGTTGTGGAAATCAAATATTTAAATCTAAATCTAAATCTATTGTGAAAAGATCTTGAATTGAAACTTGGAAAGATTATAGAAGACTATAATACGCTTCTATTTTCAAATTTTCAAAAGAAAAAGATATGTTTTGTGAGAGTTATGAGCCTTTAAAGATTCTGTGCCAGATCTGGTTTTTTAATCATATCTCCTTTGTTTGAGCATTTTTGGATCTGTAGCTTTGGGATCTTATAGATCATAAATGAATATATATGTGGGAAAAAATTCATGTCATTTGGATCTGTATTGAGAGAGATCAAAGCATCTAAAATTTTTGTTTCAATTTTGAAGTCAGTTTATTTTGAAAGTGATAACTTTTTGTGGTCGTCATCAATAGAGCTGAAATTTTGACCAAATATAGAAGACATATATTTAATTTGTCTCCCAAGATTTCAAGGAGTTTGGAGTTGTTGAGAACGACTTGTAAGTCATTTTGTGTTCAGGTCCTAGTTTGAGATGATTTCAAAGAAGTAGCAAGATCTCTCATTTTATGACGTTAAATGAGCAGAAATTTTGAGAGATGGTAGTAGACATATTTTTTTATGTTTCATCAAAATTTCAAATCGATCCAAGGTCATATGTGAGCGATGTGGCTTTACAAAGTTGTTATGACAAAAGTTTGTTTTGAGAAGACATCAAAACAAATTTTTGAAGTGGAACAAATACAACTTGGGAAAACTTGAAGGAAGGAGTTTGAAGATCGAGAAGTGCAAATACATTATCAAGACCTTCATACAAAAGTGTGGTATGTAATCATGTATTTAATACCATACGAAATATTATACAAGATACATACATATACGTAAAATTCATGTATAATATAGAATTCCGTATAATATTCAAAACATACATACGTATGCAAGGTCCATTTTGTTCAACCTTAACCCTAACCCTAATCCTAGAAACTTAAGGAAGTAAACCCTAATTGTAATCCTAGTCCTAGAAAGTCAAGGAAATAATTAAAATCATTTGTGAAACCCCAAGAAGACATTGAGTGTTGCCTTGAAAAATGGCGGATGGTCTTTCTCAAATTGCAATTAAGAAACTAAACAAGAATAATTTTTCCAAATGTGAAAATTTAAGATTATGAATTTTTTGATGGGGAAAGGCTACTGGGAATTCATAACTAGTGATGAGAAAAAACCTCTTTTCCCAAAAAACCCCACACAAAAACAAATTCAAGCCAATAAAACTTGGCATGAAAAAGCAAGGAAAGTCTTGTATTGGCTTTCTGTGAGTGTGTCTGATTCCATGATTGTGTCTATTCAAGATGCAAAATCACCCAAATAAGCTTGGGACACATTGGTGAAGATGTATATCACCAATACACAAGCCTGCAAAATGTAGTTTAAACAAAAGTTGCATAATCTATAAAAAAACAAGATGAACATCAGTGACTATTCTACAAAAGGTGAAAAACCTTGCAAATGTTCTTGCATCTATAGGAGCCCCTATAGATGATGAAGATGTAATGGCCGTCACCTTAAATGGACTTGGAAAAAACTATAGCGAGTTTCGTATTTCAATTGTAGTTCGAGAAACATTTTCCGATTCCCAATACTTAATAACATTACTTATAAGTGAAGAAATGAGAATTGTTGATACTTCATCCAATGGAGGATCATAAGAAAATGCTTTAAACTCAAATACAAATAGAGGTAGAGGTAGAGGTGGTAAAATTTCATTTCGAGGTCGACATAGAAGTTCGCATGGTGGACATCATCAACATGAAGGTCAAGCTCATGGAGGTGGACAAGGAAACTTTGAAGGAAGAAGAAGTTGAGGAAGTTATGGAGGTTATGGTGGAAGTCATCAGGGTCAACAACTAAATAACAATTCAAATTGTTACTCCTATGGGAAACATGGGCACATGGCAAAGAACTGTTATCAAAAGGAACATGATGCACGAAATGGAAAGCTGCAACAGGGGAATTATGCATCAACTAGCAATCAAGGTGATGAACAATTATTTCTAATGTAGCACATGGCAAATTCAATGATAGGAGGTGTATCAGATAATAATGTCTGGTATGTGGATTATGGAGTTTTAATTAAACCACATGACTAGTCATGGAAAATGGTTTAGAAACACAAAGGATTTGAAGACACCAAGGTTTGTGGAAACTGGTGATGACACTACACATCCCACCACACAAATTGACAAGGTGCCATTGTCCATGTAAGATGGGCAAACAAAGTACTTGAAAGATGTACTTCATGTTCCAACCATAACAAAAAATTTGGTCTTCATAAGCCAAATGGTGGAACAAGGTTTATAGGTGACATTCAACCCAAATGGATGTTTTATGGAAAACATGAAGAACCAAGGCAAATTGATTCCAAAAGGGGAAAGGAATGGACGAATGTTCACCTTGGATATGAACATGCCTAAGGTGAATTCCATGTTATTCACACATGGAAAAGGAGTTGGAAACATTAAAATTTGGCACAAGCGGATTGACCATGTTAATCTCCAACGTCTTAAGCTAATGGAGAAACAAAATCTTGTTGGAGGTCTTCCTAAATTTGGAATAGAAGACGTGATGTCAAAAGTTTGTGAAGCATGCCAATTAGGGAAGTAAATTAAACATCCATTCCTAGTTCAAACAATTCATGTAAGTTCCAAACCTTTAGAAATGATTCACTCATATGTGTGGACCACGAAGACAGAATCCATTGGAAGATGCAAGTACTACGTGAGTTTCATTGATGACGACACAAGGAAGGTGTGGGTCTACTTCATGAAGCACAAAGGTGAAGTGTTTCCAACATTTTTTGAATTTCAAAGCAATGGTGGAGAAGGAAAAAGGTGTGAACATCAAGTGCTTAAGGTCTGATAGAGGGGGAGAGTATTTTTCAAATGAATTCAATGAGTATTTGAAGGAAAATGGAATTCAAAGGAAATATTCATGTAGTTATTCCCCACAACAGAATGGAGTTACTGAAAGGAAAAACAGGCACATTGTAGAATTAACACGTGCCATGTTGAATGAGAGGAATTTGCCAAATTATTTTGGGCTGAAATGGTAACAACTATAGTCTATATCATGAATCGAACACCCATAGTGGTAGTTCATGGCATGACACCAAAAAAAAAATTCACAGGCAAAAACCAGATGTTTCGCACCTCATAATGTTTGGTTGCATTGCACACGTGCATGTTCCTAATGAGAAGAGATCAAAACTAGACCCAAAAGTTGATAAATGTATCTTCATTAGATATGCCTTACAACAAAAAGGATATAAATGCTTCAATCCTTCCACTCGGAAATTGCAAGTGAGTAGAGATGTTGTGTTTGATGAGATGGTTAGCTAGTACTCACCATTAAAGTAGCAGAAGATGGAGAGGCTAGAAATGGTGATGTTTCATCAAATAGGGAACAAGAATCATAATTAATTAGTGGACCACAAGAGTCTTCAATTAGTGGGTCCAATAGCACTCCATGGAAAGGAAGATTAAGATTTTCAAACATTATACATGGTAGTTCTCAAACATCATCTAAAAATTTTCATGTAGATGATGAATCAAGTGATTCAGAGAAGAGTGTGGGTGAAGAATTAAGAATCCTTTCAATTACTACTCCTGGAGCTTGGATGGCCAAGAAAGCTTTGAAAACACTTGACAACAATAGTGGAGTATGAAGATCCACACGAGTCAAAATACCTTGTATAAAAACTCACATTTGATGGTTTTGTTGCTCATCATTACGCATACATGGTGAAAGTTATACATGAGGTTGAACCCACTTGCTTGGAACAAACAGTTGGAAACCCTAAGTGGGATAATGCCACGGATGAAGAGATGGTAGCTTTGGATGCTAATGCTATTTAGGAATTGGTAGTTTTACCAGAGGACAAGAAAGCAATTAGGTGCAAATGGGTGTACAAAGTCAAACACAATGCAGATGGATTTGTGAGCAAATACAAAGTAAGATTGGTTGCCAAAGGTTATGCCCAAACTTATAGCATAGACTATGAGGAGACTTATAGTCCAGTTGCCAAAATGACAACTGTAAGAGCAATCATTGCTATGATAACAATAAAAGGATGGTCTTTACATCAAATGGATGTAAATAATGTTTTTTTTCATAGAGATTCACAGGAAGAAGTGTACATGGAACAACCACCAGGTTATGTGGACCAAACACACCCTAATTTGGTTTGTAGGTTGAAGAAAGCTTTGTATGGCTTGAAACAAGCACCTAGAGCTTGGTCAGACAAGATAAGTCAATATTTTGTCACAAGTGGATTTCAAACATCCGTTGTAGATTTTTCACTATATGTGAAAAAGACAGATTATGGGATTATAGTCATAGTCATCTATGTTGATGACTTGATTATCACAGGAGATAATGATGCAGACATCTTTGATTTGAAGAAGCTTTTGAAGCAAAAGTTTGAGATGAAAGATTCGAGAAAATTGCGTTACTTCCTGGGCATTGAGGTAATCCAATCCCTTAAAGGGATATGGTTATTGCAAAGGCAATGTGCCTTGAACAAATTATTGGAATATGGGATGACAGGTTGCAAACTCATTTCAATTCCATTGGAACAAAATGTGAAGTTAGCTGCAGATGAAGGAGACCTTGTGGAAGATACCACTATGTATAGATGCATAGTGGGGAGTTTGATTTACATGACCATCACAAGGTCAAATTTGAATTATGCAGTTGGAGTGGTAAGTCAATTCATGCAAACACCACGAAAACCACATTTGGATGTAGTGATGCACATACTGAGGTACATAAAACATACTTTGTACTATGGAATTTTTGATGAAGCCAATAGCCAGTTACAAGTACATGGATACACGGATGCTAATTGGGCTAGCAATGTTTCAAATAGAAGATCGACCAGTGGTTTCATGTTTTCTTTTGGAAGTGGTGATGTTAGTTGGAGTAGTAAGAAACAACCAAAAGTTGCATTATCAAGCACGGAAGCAAAATACAAAGGTGCAGCAATTACTACATGTGAAGTAGTTTGGTTACAAAAACTACTTTTAGATTTGGGAAAGTCAGTGGATGTTCCTGTTGTCATTTATTGTGATAACATTAGTAGCATATTACTTGCTAAGAACCTGGTCTATCATGCTAGGACAAAGCACATTGAGGTGCACTACCACTTTATTAGAAAAAAAGTTCTAGCATAAGAAATTAACCTTATTCATGTTAATACTAAAGATCAATTTGCTAACATTTTCATAAAGGCTTTAGATTAAGACAAGTTAAGGAAATTTAGAAAAATGCTTAGTGTATTAGAAATGGATTTGAGCTTGAAGGGAGCGTTGAGTATTCAAGCTCAATTAGTTAGGTTTCATTAGTTACTAGAGTAGGAAAGTAATTAGGTTACTTTCATAAGGTTGAATTACTTCCTTACTTATATTAGTTTGGTTATTTGTGGTGTGGTCTTTTAGTTAAAGACCTTGGTGTTGATGGTTTGGCTTTCTTTTCTTATAAACCTATAGTAATTAAAATAAATCAAGGATGCATTTTGAGGGAAATTTTATATGCAAAACAATGCAATATATATTTTTAAAGAAAGTGAAAAAATTACCTTGGAGATATTAGCAAATGGTAAAGACGTACTTTCTTTTGTGTTTTGTTACAAAATTTATTTAATTATTAAAATAATTAAAATAATTATTAAAATAATTAAAGCCAAATTTTTAATTGGTGAAAGTAAGTACATGTGTGGATATTGCAAAATTATATGAAACCCTACCCCTAAATGCAATAGCCATATTCAAGTTCATTTCAAAATAATCCATAAGTGATTTAGATAAAACCTTAAGTGAAAGCCCAACCTTAAATGCAATACCCACATGTAAGGTCGTTTCAAAATACCCAATATGTAATTTGGGTGGTTCCTTTGAATGAAGACCAAATCCTAGATGTAATACATGCATGCAAGTTCATTATGAAATAATTCATAAGTGATTAAGGCAAACCTTATGTGAAAACCTAACATTAAATGCAATGCCCGCATGTAAAGCCATTTCAAAATAACTAATAAATGGTTTGGGTATCCAAAATATGTCTCTTATTATACCTAAATTAATTATTATTTTGAATAAATTTTATGAAAATTAGTTTTCATGAATATTATCTAAATAATAATTTGAATAACTTATCAACCTAAAAGAATTTAATTAAGATAATAAATTAATATCAAATTATCAATTTTATTTTTTAATTTAATTTTAATTATCTGAATATTAAGGTTCAACCAAATAACCAGTTAATTAATATTTTTAAAAAATGATCGTCTAATATGATAATCAATCATTTACATTATTTGAAGGAATTTTTAATAATTCTTTAATTATGACATTATTTGTTGATACTTAAACCAAAGTATTATGTCATATGAGTCCCCTAAATATTGCATTGGAGACCTATATGCGGGTATTGTTAAAGATGTTTAAAATAATCAAATATTTACGAACTTATATGTGGGTATTATTAAAGATGTTTAAAATCATCAAATATTTACGGATTTATATGCGAGTATTGCTAAAGATGCTTAAAATCATCAAATATTTATGGACCTATATGCGAGTATTACAATGAATGTAAAAAAATAATGATTATTATGGGACTTATATGCATGTATTGCAATGAATGTAAACCAATGGCCTTATGGCATTTAGAATAGAAAATATGTAAGTATTGCATGTTCAGAATGTGGGTATTGTTTTTAAAATCTTTAAGTGATGTGAGTCCTATTACATTAGATGTAGGTATTGCACAATGTTCATTTTGATTTTTATAAACCCTAGACAAATTAATGTTACCTATTCATATGGGCTTATTTAAATTTTGATTCTTACATTTAAAGTAATCAAAAGATTATAAAAAAAAGACATATACAATTAACCATATACCCATTAAATAAATGTGATTAGAAGAAAATATTATATTGATAAAAAATGTACAAAAATGAATAGATCAAAGATTATTAAACAACCCAATGAAAAAAAAAGGTTCTTTATAATACATTAAAGGACCGACATATACGATTAACCATATACCCATTAAATAAATGTGATTAGAAAAAAATATTATATTAATAAAAGATGTACAAAAATGAATAGATAAAAAATTACTAAAGAACCCAATGAAAAAAAAAAGGTTTTTTATAATACATTAAAAGACCAAAGTTCAAAAATTAGGTAGTCCAAAAAATGAAAAGGTTGAAAAAACCTAACTAACTATATAAAGTGGAAACATTAAACCATATCATTATTTACAATCTCATGTTTAGCTTGGTAAACTACTACTACATTTGCAGCCTTTGTTATATGATGAACAATGTATAGGTGGCGATGTTGCATCTCAACCTGAATTGCATTTGCAACAAACTCTTCTTTTGTTGTGTCCTAAACCTTATAAACATCCAAAAACCACCAAATTAAACCCTAACACACCTTGGATGAAACAAAATTATATATTAAAAAAAAATTGATTATTATTATTTCTTACCTTCCATGAATCATTTTAAATTCATGCATTTTGAATTCATGGAAATCCAATATATTTGTTAACTCTTATGTCTGATTTGCTTTAGTGGACTTTCGATCCCAATTTTTGACATCCCATGCCATCTTCAATCATCGTGCATATGCATAAAAGGTGGATCAAATCATTTCTTATAAATTTCATCCATTCGTGATTTTGCATCTCGAAACATGTTTCCCACGCCCCATGCATTAAAACCTAACGCATGTAACAATTGTTTTGAAGCTAATTTGACCAAAGTTGGTTTTGGTAATGGTGGACATTGTTCTACAATAATTACCAGCTTATCCCACTCGCGTTAGGCTTTGGCACGAACGTGACTAGCAACCTTTTGATCATTCTGCCTTTGCACAGCCATAACATCTCCCAAAATATGAATGTTCATTTTAGCATGGTCTTGATGTCAAGGGCCTCCTTCAAAAGTTGAAGGCCTCCCAAGTTTATCCTTTTCTACCACCAAGCCATGCACCTCCTTCAAATGCTTGGTCAATAACCATTTGGCACAATATGTGACAATGTAAGTGCCAAATTTACACTTCCATTCCGACCCAACTTTCATCCATTCTTGGTCTTTTCAAGCCATATTAGGTGGACAAGGGGGTGTTAGTGGTTGAGAAGCTTGGTCGGTTTCAAGTTTTGGACCTAAACCAAAAAGTATAAAAAAGTAAGTCATTATTTTATAATAAAAAAATCCTAACCCTAAAACCTTACACATAAAAAGTTTAAAAAACAAAATGCAAGTATTACAAAACATAAAATCACACAATCAGATGTAACTTTTGCAAACTCAAACTATTTTCAAGTATTGCAACAATTTTTTTTTGACAAAACAAATCCCATAGCTTCCATCAAGTGATGGAAGCTATGGATATAATTAAACTTGCATAATTTTTTTATCTGCATTTAATCTAATGTATGTAAATTCTAAAATAATCTAACCCACCATTTCTTGATCGAAATTCCCAATATGTATTGGGAGTGATCTCATCATTTGAATTGCAGATTGTCACCATTATCAACTTTAAGCCACATAAATTGTTTGGCTCATCAATTATCAGTTTTGATAGAACAACATTTTGTTCCTTGGGTCTCAATTGTGATGGAAACAACATTTTGCTCCCCATGTTTTGATTCTGATGAAACAACATTTTGCTCCCCAAGTCCCGCTTGTAATGGATTAACATATTACTTCCCAATTGTTCGTTTTGATGAAGTAACATTTTGCTTCTGAGTTTCCAAATCACCACCTTTCTTTAATCTCCTTCCTCTATCCATTACAACTTTCAACATTAAAAAAACCACCATTTCAATGTTAATTTTCAATTTTAATGAACTAGATCAAAAAGACCAGAAAAGAAAAGAAAAAAGAAGGCAACGTTAGTTTGTTGCCATTACCTTCTTCACAACACCACCACCATAAAAGACAGACACGACATTGCTATCGTCACCTTCTTCACAATGAAACCACTGAAAAAGGCTATGGCAATTGCTGTCGCCTTTTTTTCCAACAAACCCATCAAAAAAGATGATGAAAGTTGTCGTCGTCTTCTTCTTATTCCTAAACACAGATAAGAAGGCGACAATAGTAAGTTGTTGTAGCTTTCATCACTTCAACACCACCACAGAAGAAGGTAAAGAAGAAGGCGACGGTAATAACTATTATCGTTGCCTTTTTCTTCTTTGCAAAACCACCACAGAAAAAGGTGAAGGTAGTAGTTGTCATCACCTTCTTATTTGTAACACCACCACAAAAAAATGTTATGGCAACTATTGTCATCACCTTCTTTGTCTCTGCAACACCGCCAAAGAAAAAGGCGACCGCATCGCCTTCTTCTTCTCTGCAACACCACCACAAAAGAAGACAACAATGCATTGTCGTCGTCTTCTTCTTTTCAAACACAAAAAAAGGCAACAACATCAAGTTGTCGTTACTTTCTTCACTGCAACACCACCAAAGAAGAAGGCGACAACAGCTTGCTACCATCGCCTTCTTCTTCTTCTCAAGCACATAAAATAACACAAGGGGGAGGTACATAGGAGGGAGGTAGGAAGGGGGGGCACTAGAAGAAAAACATGTATTTTCGACTACTCTTTACGATTAAATTTTAGTCGTAAGAAACATTTTGTAATTAAAATCCTTTTAGTCACTTAAGACAAGTCGCATGTGATAAATTAATCGCAAATGACAAAGGGTATTATATGAAAGAAAAAATCAACAAATACATTTCATCCTTTGATTCCATTATATACGTATTGTCACATGCGATTAAGATGCAACTATTTTGGTCACAATTAAGGGCAAATCATGTGCTGCCACTTGTTTTAATATTTGATTATTTAAAATATAATAATAATAATTATTTTGAAATAATGTAAGATGTTCAATTCAAATACTTGGATGATATTATATTATGCCACATGGCCTAATATAAATATGCCACGTGGCATTAAAAATTTAATTTAATAAAAATATTTATATTGGTTGGTAGGTACCTAGGTAGGTACATAAATAGGTGCCTATAATCCTTACCTACCTACCTACCTACTTCGGTAAAAAAAAAAGTAGGTAGGTTCTACCTTCCCAGGCTAAATACCTACTCATATAGGTAGGTATTTAGGTAGGTAGGTACATAGGCCAATTTAGATTGGTAGGTTAAATTAGGTACCTACCTAGTTATATGAATAAGTAGGTTAGGGAGGTAAGTACTTTAGTATTGTGCATTATTTATTTTATTGTTTTGGGTTGAGCCTTTTGATTAGCTCATCCCATGTGCATAAATTTCTTAATGTGAAATTGGATGGTCACCCCCCCCTTGTTTATATAGTGTTCAAAATAGGAATGAAGAATAAACAATATGGGATAAATGTTGAAGTTGCACATTCTTTACAAACTAAGTTGTGATTCCAAAACTTTTTTTGTGCCTTACTTTCTTAGTTTTTAGATTTTTAAACAATTCAAGTATTAGATAATTAGATAATCATTTATTTAATAATGATTAAATTTTAATATATTTAAATTATAAACTATACACTATAAATATTTTGTATTCATTATCAATTACTTAAACAAGCGATAACTTCTTAATATTTAACAAACTAGCTATCTAATTATTCACAAGTTATTAATATATCATTCATAAATAATTAAATAAATAACATATTTAAAAATATTTTATTATTTTTTAGAATCTGATCGAATTATATATAATATTATTAATGTAAAACTAGTTTAATGATCATAATTTAAAAATTAAAATTTTAAATAGTTCTTTTAAAATTATAAGTAATGAATTAACAAATTTTATTAGAAAGTAAATTCTTACATGAATTTTTTTAAATTATTATTCAACTAATTACATTACTTATTATATAATTACATTTATTATTGTAAAAATTATTATAGGTCAAGGATTTTTTTTCTCTTGGTAATTATTAACTATAAATACAATAATTTGTTAAACATAACATTAATTTTCATAATTACTGTAAAATTACTATAAAATATTTATCATAGATGATTAATCACAGAAATGTTTTAAGATAATAATATTATATAATAATTTGTGAAATTAAATCCAATAAAATAATTATTTTAAATATAGTATAATTTTTCCAAATTTTTAATTCAGGTTTGAAGTTAGAAATTAAAGATTGTGAATAATTATGTTCAATTATAAAATAATTCTGCACATACTAATTAATTATTATGTAAAGTAATTACAATGATTTTAAAGTAGTGTCACATTAATTAAATTAATTAAATTCTTCTAATATAAGAATCTAAATCATATAATATACAAATCTATGTTCTAACAATAATTATTTAGTGTCACTAAGAATTAATAAATACAATCATTTATAAGGATTTATAAAAGTGATTATTATGGATAACATTAGTAGAAAAAACCCTTGAAACTCAATCAATAATTTTTTGAATTAAAATATAAATTTAAGATTCTAGAATATTAATTCAAAATTCAAATATCAATTTTTAAATCAAATAAGTTTTTTGAAGCCAAATAAAAAATTTCAGAATTGAAATGTCAATTTTCAGATTCAAATAATAATATTCAAAATTAGAATGTCCATTTTAAGACTCAATTAATAATTTTCTCAATTGAAATATTAATTTTGAGAATCTAAAATAATACTTTGGAATTCAAATTTCAACTTTCAAGTCAAGTAATTTCTTAAATTTTCAATTTAAAACTTTAGAATTCAAATAACAAATTTCAAGTTCAAATAAAAATATTTAAAATCAAGTTGCCGATCTTTAGACTCAAATTTTTTTTAAAAAATTGAAATAATAATTTTTAGATTGGAAAATAATAATTTAGAATTAAAATATCAATTTTTAGATCAAATAAGTTTTTTGAATTTAAATAACAATTTTCAGAATTAAAATGTAAATTTTCATATTCAAATAACAATATTCAAAATTGAAATGTCCATTTTAGACTCAATTACTAATTTTTAGACTTGAGTATTAATTTTGAGAATCCAAAATAATAATTTGGAATTTAAATTTCAGGTTCAAATCAAATGATTATTAAAATTTAAATGCAAAATTTTTAGAGTTGAAATATAAATTTTCATATTCATATAAAAATATTCAAAATTAAAATATTCATTTTTATGATTGATGAATAATTTTTTGAATTGAAATACTATTTTTTGGATTCAAAAATATTAATTTGGAATTCAAAATCAATTTTTATATCAAATAAGTCTTTTTGAATTTAAATTGAAGATATCATATTCTAATCAAAAATTTCAAATTCAAGTAATGTTTTAAAGAATTGAAATAACGATTTTCATATTTTAATTTTAAAAAAATCAAAGTTCAAATATTAATTTTGAGATTCATTATATGAACAATATACATATGTATGCATATTATATATATAATTTTAGTACACACATTAAAATACACCCTTATGATATTGTAGAATACCTTTAAGATGTAATTAATTTGGTGACTATTGCGACTAATGGGACATATCAACATATTAATGGATGAAAATAAATGTAAAATTGATGCAACCAATAGCATAAAAATTTTAATGTCATAGTTGTGAAAATGACCAAAATAGTTGAAAGTTGGTCTTATATTTGCAAATGAAGTCATTACATTTTGGCTGATTTATAATAATGGGGGGGGAGGTAGGTAGGAGGGGAAAGTGTTGGGACGACAATAAGCTTGTTATCATTGCCTTGTTTGTAACAAAAAAAAAGGCAACGACATGCTTGTGTCGTCACCTTTTTCGCTTCAAATATAAACAAAAAAATGGAAGAAGAAGACGATGGCGTCTTTTTCTTCTCAAGTAGAAGAAAAGAAAAAGAACACAAAGGAAAAAAACCATAGGGAAGAAAAAAAATGTAAAAAAGGGAGGGAGCTTACCTTTTTTTTTTCGCTTCTGCATTTGGGATGAAACGTTCTTCTTGCCTTCTCCTTTCCACCTTCTTCAAGCCTTGCGTCTCACATCTCTTCAAAGTTCTGTGCTATTCAAGTTCAAGAGCTCCTTTGAGCTTTGGAGATGGAGTGAATAGGAAATGAGATGAGAAAGGTAGGAGGGGGGAGGTAAGTAGGAGGGGAAAATTTTGGGGCAAAGAAAGGGGCTGAAAAATCCTTGGGCAAGGGAAGAGGATGTGTTTTTGGTTCATCCCAAAACGACTTAAACAGCCTCATCTTGAATTAGTGCATTGGTGGCTACTAGTTCACTCCAGCTGTTTGAACCATGTTCTTTTTAAATTTGAACCTTTTGATTTTGTATCTATCACATTTTTTCAAATTCAAGAACTTTTAAACCTGGGTCCATGTGTACATTACACATTCCTCAATGCTAAAGATTATGTGAGCACAAATATTTATGGCAAATTAAAATAGAAGTCTATGTAAATATAGAGTTGAACAACTAATTAAAATTGATAATTAATTATAAAATTCAGTCTATTTAAATTTAGCCCAGCTCTGCTCATATGAGTAGTTAGTTAGTTAATGGGTTTATATAAAATTCATGTTTTAGGTGTCTCAAAATACATTATTATATATATATATATACTAGAATTTGCTAAAAGATCTGGGAATTAATTGATTGATCTTAAGTTTCAATTTGATCCAAAATTATATTTATATTTTTTCCATGGCTCAGTTCTTATGCCGATTCCAACAAGTTGATGTCAACTCGAGGCTAGGTTACAAGAACCTGACCTTGAAAAGTCGACTTTTACCCTTCAAATCAAATAACCTGACACCACTCCTATCATACTCAGTTAAATCACATAACCAAACTCTCACCTCTGCTTCGTACCCACCCACCATTGAGTTTCTAAAACCTGGACCAAAGAGAATCTTTGAAACGTAAAAATGTAAACACCTGAACCTGGGCAATTCTTTCCAAAAGAAAAATTCTTAATGCTTGGACCCAGTTAGTATTCCAAAATCAAATAGGGTAGCCTGCCCTATGATCGACCATTTTATTAATATCTTCCTCATCTCTTCTTCATTTTGAGTGATTTAAAAAGATATGGGAGCGCTAACTTGAGCAGAGGAGGGAGTAATTATAAAAAAACAAGAAGAGAAATTAAGCTTTTCTAAGTTATAAAATGTGTTTGTTTTCTCTTTTCTTTTCTTTTACCCCTCTTACTTTCAATGCTCATAACTTTTTCATTTCTTCTTCAATTTAAGTGATTTAAAGTGCTATAAGAGCACTTTATAACCTTATGATCCACAAATCATCTTTGAACCATAAAGGCAATGAATTTCAAACACTTTTTTGGGTGTTCAATAATAGTCTTCCAAGTGTTCGGTGGTTCTTGGTTTCCATCATTTGACCCCCCTTACTTTGGAGGGTCACATCTGACTCATTTCTTCATCTTTGTGAAGGATTCAACTTTCTGTGGGTGTGGAAATAGTAGGGCATGAAATTCAAAGGAGCACTCTCCAGAAATTTCCAGACCTCTGAAACATTAAGCATTCGGTGACCAGCCTGGCTACCTATCCCACATTGGTCTAAACAGGAATGAAGATCATTGTCTTAGAACTACACGCACCATTGGGAAAGATCTCCTTCTCCTTCACATTCACTGGCCAATTGGTGATCTTTATTAAGGCAATCCTATGTGGGCTTTCTGTATAGGAGAAGGGTGTGAAAATAGACCCTTCCAGATTTGAGATTCCAGCCCCAGGCCGGTAGGCTTAGGGAACGGTAGGCTTAGGGAACGCGTTCAAAATCCGGGAGGGTCTATTTTCACACCCTTCCCCTGCGTAAAGACAGGCGGTGGTTTTTCACATTTTATCTCGGCCTTCCACATTTCGGAAGATACAGTTTTCAATCACTGTAAAATTCAGGTAAGTAATTGTCCTAAAAATACACTAAGAAAAATCTACCTGGCCTTTCCGTGCAGTGTAAGATGATCCATTGAGGGCATTATGGTTGTAATCTGAGAGTTCCCTATATTGGAGGGGCCGATGGCTCTCACTTGTAAAGAGCTTACAACCAGTCCTTCTTTAATAAATTTTGTAATGCAGCCATGGTGGCAAGCATTCCCAGACGGATTTCGCCTTAACTGGCCATACTTTTGTAGGGGAACATTAAAAGAGTAACCACAAAATAGCACTGTGGCAACATGCTCCCTACGGCGCCATGCAGAGTATAAAATCTCATTGGACTTCTCAAAATGGAAATTTTCACTCCTGCAGGTATTCCTTTTTTTCTTTCCCATGATACCCAGTAGGTACCTATTGGGTGTCACAAGAAAAAACTAAGTGCAAGGCCACTCTTCACACTTGGTAAAGCATGTGGGTGAGGGCCTTATTGAAATTTGGTAGTGCTCAACTGCCACCTTGCATGGGCTCTTATTTTGATAATGCTCTTGCCCTTGTGCTTTACCATACACATAAAGCATTGGCAGAAAGTTTCTAAGCATATTTAGAGAGCACATTATCAAGTGGAATTTTTTCCTCTGCAAAAGAGGTGGGTGGTTCATTTTTTTGAAACACACCACGCCAAGAGTGCTATGCTACTCATAACTAACCCATAACATATGAAAGACCTTTTAAACATCATGACAAGCTTGATTTTTCCCCTTGTATTTTCAGGATGCTCACTGCCCTGAATTTTGGGTTCTACCTTTCGAAATGTGAAAGGCAGAGAGAGGTACAGGAATGTCTACGAGGCTGGACTGGACCTTCCACATTTCAAAAGGTACTGTTTTCAAACTCATTCCTTTATGGCCTTTCTGCAACCAAGTGAAAAGTGGACAAGTGCTCTTTTTGCATGCATGATTTGATGGCAGAATGGCTGATAAGCTGAACAATCACATTTGGGCTTCAGGGATACATAACTGACCCATAACATATGGAATCCTATTGCACATAACTTAAAATGGTAGCCAAATTTAGTTTTACAGCTGAAACTTAGCTTCAACTTTTTTTGGGCCTACTTTGCCCATTTTTTGCAACCATGTCAAAAATGGACAAGTGCTCTTTTGCACGCACAATTTGCATGGCAGAAGGGTTGATAATTTTGAAATTTCTGAAACTATTTGCCTTTATGGCAAATCACAAAATAATGCACCCCACACCTCCCCCTTGATGCTCCTCGTCTGTGCTGTCAATGACCCATTCAGACTGCAGAGGTACACTTCTGAATTCATTTGCAATTTCTGCATTAATAAACCATATGTGCATTACCCAATCAACATGATATTGTTCAAAACCCAAATCCTGTTCATGAATTCCTGATTGACTATCAAATATTTCAATTTTTTTGGCTGATGATGAGATGGGAAAATCTTTCCTTGATCAAGATTAAAACTGAGGTTCTGAGATGTGTTGTGATGTTTGCAGTACCTCCTACAAAGACTGGCCATCACCAAATATGAAACTAATGGTGCCTTAGTTGAAGTAACCATAGAAGTAGTGGTGCCATCAGATTTGTCAAGCAAGATCTATATCTTGTGCAAGGTTTTGCGGCAATATTGAATTTGAGTCAAATGACCTTCAAACTCCAGGTTGAAATCCATCTCAATACCCACTGATTTTTCTGTGCAATGGCCACTAATTTCTTTGACTAGATCTTATGAGTCCAAGGCTGTTTTTGCTGTGAATCACAATGCAAGCCTTTTTTCTCTATCAGAAGATGAAGCTCATTCCCAAGAAATCAAAACTGTAGAGAAAGAACAACCACAAACATCTTACAGTTCCCGAATCTGTAAGATTCATGCAAAAACGAATTTTGTCAGTCCTATTTGTCATTGCATCAAGTTGGACTATGAACAAAAAATGTTCCAAAATGATAAAAAGCATGCTAGGCACATAACAAAATTGGACTATGAACAAAAAATGTTCCAAAGTGATAAAAAGCATGCTAGGCACATAACAAAATACCACGACCATACACAATCATACTCTGATGGTTTGAAGATGTGTTTCTTAGTCCTTTTAACAGAGAATTTGGAGTTTTTAACACATGCTTCTTTAATTTTACTGAGGGGCGCAGAAACCCTAACATTTCTGTATACAGTTTCAATCTTGCAACCTTCTCCTCATATTAACAGACAGGGTTCTGGCACATTATTTGTGCAGTTTGTTTCATTTGTTGATGGTGAAAAAGTTTATGTTGCTTGAAGGGACACACCATCTCATTTTCCCATAACTTAATAATGCAAAGAAGTAAATTTATGGTTCCCTATAATTAGTATGGAATATTCAATCTAAAACTTACAATAGGAGTTTCTATATGACAGATTCAGATGTCTTCCTGCTAAGGAACTGCCTGTGCAACTATCAATGTTTTTCATAATGTCATATCTAAGTAAAATCAACTTAGAATTTGTAGCTCTAGAAACAAAGTCCATGCCAGGCTCCAAGAAAACTTTCTAATTATTCAGATGAATTGTGAGGACTATTTCAGACATCAGATTTCAGCCCAGTTAGGAAAGAGATGAGCTCATGATTGAATCTCTGAGGCTGTTCCTCATGTATGAAATGTGAACCATCAAGAATTATGACCTCCTGTAGGTTGGGCACTGCTTCTCTAAAAGCTGGACCTGTCACAAATGCCATGCTACCAGGGAAATCTAACACTAGATCATCTTTTCCTGCAATGAACAACACCTTTGTGTGAATTGGCGTGTTTGTCCACGGAGCAGTCAGCTCCCAGTTTCTGCATAAGGAAAACCCATCAGTCCTGCATGGTCTTATCACCAACATCTGCCTTTCCTTTTCTCTACAATAATTCTCTACCCTAAATTACAACATAATACCCATACCATGCACACTGTACATCGTACACTGTGTAGCTTCATGCCCTGCAATACTGTATTCATACTCATTGCCAACACTGGCATTTTCTCATTTATTCCATAACCACATTTAACCTTGTACCCCTCCTTGAATTCAAAGAGGAGAATGTATGACTATATTCTTTTGTTCATTATTTGAAGGTTAAAGTCCAAAGCCCTATCCATACCTGTGCATGTTGCGGTAGTAATTTATAGGACCAGTGAAGCCTGTTTTATCAAAGTGCTTGGTTAGTACTTGATGTCGTCTTCAGTAAGCCAGGAGGGGAGCTTCTCGACAACTGGAAATGCAGCAGACAGTTCCTTTCCTTTGGGTGCAATCACTTGATTAAGCTTCAAATTTGCACCACCACCAATGATATTCTTAAGAGTTGATGTTGTTCCTATACTTGCAAAATCACGTTCTGCTCTTCCAGGTTCCTGCAGAAGCCATCACATCATCAGCTCAAGTGCCCAGAAAGAAAGAATGAACTTCGCTTAAATCAATTGCTGTACAAAAAGCTCATAACTCTAGATGTGCAATGTATGGTTTGCAAAAAAACTTGAAATAAAGTCTGGCTATTGACCTGGAATCTGTTCCAGTAAAATCCTTCCCCCAAAAGT
>Ga0209611_10000519_pt1 | contig 58072 bp, 41 predicted proteins | sample S1TSphgellanicum_3_FD_187693 | JGI IMG/M metagenome (GOLD analysis project Ga0209611, IMG submission 187693) | Host-associated microbial communities from peat moss isolated from Minnesota, USA - S1T2_Fc - Sphagnum magellanicum MG (SPAdes) (version 2) | ecosystem: Host-associated > Plants > Peat...
TTTTTTTTCTCATTTTTTTTTTTTTTTTTTTTTCTTGTTAAACCTGCCATGCAGATACAGTAGCATTGTCATGTTGATGTACATGAATTGTCATTGGTCTTGTACGCATGGTAAAATCAGAGTGCATATGTTCGAAATTTTTTTCTTTCAATTGTGGTGTATGCTGTAATATGCTCTTTGGTTACTTTGCTTTCTGCTAAGAGCACACCCCCACAGTCCTCAGTATGTGACCTTGCAAATTTGGTTCACTTCTAAGTTTATTTATTTACTTTTTTCCAACCCCACCCATAAAAGTAAAACTAGGACTCCAAATAGGTGGCAATCTACTAATAGCAAACCACCTGGACCAATTATTATGATTGGATAATTAGAAACAGGGAGCAGGCAGTCATATCATATTTATTATAGACTTTTTTGGCAGGTACACAGCTTTGGTGTGCCTTTTACCAACCTCAGCATATTGCACAAAACTGCTCGGCCTAAACCATTTTGCTGAGCCAAACTGGCACATTTAGTGTTTTTTGCATCTAAGTTTAATGTGCAAGATCACATATTGAGCTGCTTTTCTTACCGGCATTATATCGCCAAAATAGATTGAAAGTGCAGAATTTCCAATCTAACCAAAAATTAGTTTTACCGAATGTCAAGTGCATTTGTTGTTTTGGAAGATTGTAAGTGTGTGATGACTAAAGAATGAAATGCAATGATTAAAAAGGCAAACGTTATCATATCATATCATGTCATTCAAGAAATCGTTCAACTCACCACCATTAATTATGTTGTAAACCCAAAAAACTTTAAATCAAATTTTTTTTGTTATTTGTTCAACCTTTTATTTAGTAAATTCACTAACCTTGATTGTACTGTTGACTGCCCACAAATTCATTTTTTCCTTCTAAAGCCAATCCCTATAAATAAGTAGAATTTTACAAAACATTGAATATATCATTCAACTGATAGTTCAATTTTTTTTGGTTTTTTAAACCTGGTGCACCTTTGCAAAAAGCCCAACCCAAAGCCCTTGAATGTGAAGATAATAATTTTGATCAATTGGAAGAAGGAAAATGAAAATGAAAGAATTTTAAAATTTTAATGTAGGATGTCATGATAATAGTGAGTGTAGTTGCAAGGGGGATATCATAGTCAAAACCCTGTCATGGGTTTAGGCAATGTGACATCTAGGCAAGCCTTCATTTTCCTTAATTACTTTAGGCCTTTCAGTCTACAACATCTAAGTCCTCTTATGTGTATTTTCATCAGTTAGATTTTGGATCTTCTCTTTTGAGTTTGGTCAACCTATGATTCTTAAACAAAAGGAATAAGCTTGTTATTGCATCAACTAGTGTATTTGGTCTTCACTAAGATTTCTTATCAAATTTGTTCCTTTTGTTATGTTTGGGGCCTTTTTGGAAGACATTGAAGTATTATGGGGCACTACAAAACCCTTTTTTTCACATCATCCTTCAATCAAGATTTGTTGAAAGATGTCAAGTAGCAGCAACTTAGCTCTTAGGATAGGCAAGGTTGAAGAGGATTGTGGGATTCTAACTTCTTGTTTCCCCACATTGCCCTCCTACTTGAACTAGAGTTTCCCCTCTTCTAAAATCCAAACATTTTAAGAGTTTTTAAACATATTTTAAAACCAAGGTCCTTCCATTGTCATGGATGTCACATGAACATTAATCAAGAAATATATATAATGAATTGTAATGGACTTCAAAGAATGACATATCATATGATAGTCATGTGGTTTAGTTGCTTGTTTATGGACAAAGTTCATACAAGAATATTCATTTTTCATCCATGATGAATGAATTTATCTATCATAACATATTTTTTCATTCTTAAATATCCATTTTAGATCCATTAAAACATATTTCAGCATCCATTTTTATTCATAATGGATGAAGTTCATTCAGCATTTTAAAAAATTCATCCAAAATAAAAAGTTTCCATGGAAAACAAACTATAATGAAAAGTACATTGGATTAATTCCCCAAAAAGGTATATGTAAAAATAATTTCACTTACATTCTCCCGAAATTATCTTTAATTTATCAAACATAAATATAATGTACAACCTTGCACCATAATCATATTCACCTTACCTCATAATTTTGTCACACACTACGAATATTTTAATACTTGGGCTAGTTCGACAACAATTAGATTTTTTGTGAAATTTTCAAAAAAAAAATCAAATATTTTGCAACAATGTCAAAAGCTCAAAAAACCCTAGTCACAAAATGTCAAAAGATAAAAAAAACCTTGCAATTTGCACAAAACTCCTTATCACTTTCCTTTTGAATGTTTCCTTCATTTTTACATATTTAACAAGTGTATAAAACTGTGAAGAATCACCAAATAAATCTCATATTAATCCTCCTTTTGCAATTCACTTGCTTGTATTGACATTCCAAAAATGGAACAAATGTAATTGAGGTTCAACAAATATGAAATGCACAATATGTGAGGGTATGGACCAATGTTGGGCAATGCTCATTTCTTTGTGAAAACTGATTGGTTCCAGTTCTGCATGATGTTGTGAAAATTTGATCGGTTCTTTAATTTAATTTAATTTTGGGTTAGTGAACTAGAACCAACCAAGGTATCAAGATTTTTAATTTTTTAGAACTTACTTCATTCTTAGATATGGCAATTCTTGCATATAAAACAACAATCCATTTTTACATGTTTTCACAACTCGATTACTAAATTTTTCATTAAATAAAATATGTTTTAATAATTAATTAATTAATAATTTAATTATTTCACCACACAAGAAAAACATCAACACCATGTGAGAAGAACAACAAAAAGAAGAACAACAATTGGCATAAGGTTTTTAAGAATTGAATGTAACCTCTATGGGAAAACCTATCTAATTCTCCAAAAAATATATTTAAAAAATTGGAACCAATTTTCATGATCAATTTTCATTCATGTGAGAACTTGAAGTTAGTTGTCACATGTAAAGGTGCCAACTTGTTCTCATTCTAAGAATTGGGCTGAAAACTAGGTTGAAAATGAGTGGGCATTTGAAAACCACCCAACACTGGTATGGACATGGGCTTTACTTCTGCATTTCACAATTTTGAGTAATGACACAAATTTTCAACATTACATTTGATATTAAAGCCCCCATTTTGAAAAGGAAAGAAGAAAGCTTTTTATATAGAACATCATAGGGACAAGTTTTACACATTAAATCAAGAGCAAACCCAAAACTCAAATGTTTATGACTCTTGCTTTCTAACTAAGGCTTGTAATTTCTAACTTCCACCACCTACACTTGAGGAAGGTATACTTGTTGGATTTTATGTCGATGTGGAATTTTTTGTTTAGATAAAATTCCATGACAAGTATCATTGTTTTCATTAGATCAATGTAGGGTTCATTAATTGAACTATGTTTTTTTCAATGTAAAGTGTTGTTATAAACATAGAACTAATGGGTGTTTGCACATTATAGTGACTTTATATGGACATCACAATGGCAATTTTTCCTATATTTCTTAAATATAAGAAAATAATTGAAATAAAATTCATCTAAATAATAAAAAGGGACTCATTTATCTGAAGTTATCATAATCAACCTTCCAAAAATGAAAGACTCAAATCAAAATTGTGGATAGCCAATAAGTAATGGACTTTTGAAATTTTCCCACACTTTTTGTCATACCTACAAAACTTATGGATATGGATTTTTATCTTACAATGTGTCAATCTTATGTGTTTGAAACTTTGGGATATTGAATAAATTATGTTGAAAAAACTAAAGATCCATTGAATGAATGGAATGTGATTTTAATTTATTATGTTATAGAATTTTTTTAATTGTAAAAACTGTAATTATTAAAAAAAAACCTTTTTAAGCATTTAAAATTTATTATCTAAAAAAACTATTTTGTGATATTTTTTATATGTCTTATAACATCATGATTTGAAATTGAAAATGGAAAAAACTATTACTTTTAATATCATCTAAATATTCATATTTTAAGCCAATTTTCAACTACACTAGAAAAGGACTTTGAAAAAGGACTCTAATCTGCCAAAATTGTGACACCCTAGTGTGTTTTTGCCTTGATAGTTTATTTTAATTGCCTCCATGATTTCGTTGTTCCAAACTTTAATACATCTTTTTTTTCCCACCCTTTCAAAATGATTTTTTTTTGTCTTCATTATGTGCAACATTATGTAACCACCGTTAAATGTATGGTTTCAAATTACTTATTTTGAAGTCAATTGTTGGATTTTTTCCATCTTCAATTTTTTCCTTGATGACCCTATTGTCCAATTATTGAATTCCATTTTGAACACATGCTTGAGTGGGCAATGTAATATAACATCTCCTAGTTGTAAAACATTGTTATAGTTTGTTAACACAAAAACTACCAAGATATTTGAATGTTTATCTTTTGTCCAATTTTTTAAAAATTTATTTTTGTGTACACTCCAAAAATATATAAAAAATTAGACCATTTTATGATGTGTTTACAAACCAAGTAGTTTGATCTTACCTTGGTGGTAGGGAACCATAACATATTCCACAACTAGTTTCAAAATTTGATCATTGATTATCACTAGATGAAATCCCACTTATCTATTATGTAAATATAGATTTATTTTTTTGTTTGGTGGCGATGTTCTTATTGTAATGCTTGTAAATATAATATATAGTGGCTTGATAATGTACTTGTGTTACAAATGAAAATATTGCCATAGGCACTCCCCTTTTGTCCTACATGCCAAGTACATGAATTCATTTGGAGTCTTTATTTTCCCATCTACACTCTCTTGTTGTAGGTACCAAATATATGTTCATTTGATCATTATTTACAAGAAATGTGTTACATAGGTAACACAATAAACCATGAACCTATGTTGTTTCTTTGAATTTGATGGAAGTTTGTTAGTGCCTATAATATTAATTTTAAAAGTTTAATTCTTATAATGCTTCATGAATTTGACAAATGACCCACTTTTTAGTAACCTTAAACCCACCAAGTTTGTTGTTGCAAAACACATCAAAAGCAATAGACTCCATCATTTCATGGAGTATGGTTGGATAATGGAGGTTGTTAGGGGCTAACCCACCTCTATCATTTTTCACAATGTGGCTACCATAGAATCTCTTAGCACAAGGCAATATCAAGAATTGACAAATTTTGCTTTCTATTTTGAAAGTTTATTTGCCTAATTTAATTACATTGACAAACTTGGCATTTATTTCCAATATTTATATAAACCATTCATGAATGTTTCTTCTTCCAAGTTTTTCTTAAGCACTAGGACATGTCCTAATGTTTTTTACAAGCAATTTAGAAGAAATGTAGGCATCAATATTGTTACCACAATATTTTATTGATTGCTTCCAAAATGGGTGGGCACAAGCCCTATTGAAACTAGTTGACATATGTCCCACACTTGTGCATTTATAAATTAGTTTTTGATTGTCCTTCATTTGACTCTTGTTAAATTCATACTCTACTTACAATGTTATTTTGAATTTCTTGGGTTAACCAACTAGACACTTCTCCATTATGCAATGTGTATCTTTTTCATGGGTTGTTTTATTCAGCAAATCAACTTCATGTTGCATCTTTTGTGTTGGGCTTAAAGCAAGGATGTTGATATTTTCTATCATTTTTGTTTAATACCCACATGTTTTTAACTAAAAGTAATGTTTACCATTCATTAATTTAAACTAACTTGTAATTTAAAATTCATAAGAATCTTTCACAAACATTACATGCCATTTTCCTCTATGGGTGAAATCATGATTGAGTGTACAATTTTTGGACATATTTGTACTTAAAGGAGCTAGCACCAATGTGACTTTGTCTTCAAATTGAATGATTAGGATGTTAAAAGCATGTGCTAAGGTTTAACCTTATTTAATACCATATTGATATGAATTTCCAATGAAATTTGCATTTATTTACTTAAATGAGTACTCAATTTGGAGCTTTCAACCAAGTTTATTCAAAAGAAATTCAAGTTATTAAATTGTCCATTTCAATGAATCCAAATCTTTAATTTTTACATGATTTCTTAAGATCATGACCTAAGGCATGTCAAATTTTGAACTAATTTGGTGTAAGTGTTAAGACAAATGAATTTTTTGAAAAAAATAACCCCTTACATTTTTAAATTGAAAATATTCATTTCAAATAATGATTTAAAATTTTTCAAAATCTCATAACACACTTCCTTGAAGGATAGTTGTAGGAACATTTCATCTTTAAAAATTGAATTCAAAATATCAAATTTTTATGTATTCCTTTCAATGGATTTTTTTTAAAAAATGAATTATCGCAAATTACTATGAGTTGCAAAACCCCAACTTTTATGTACTTGGATACATATGGATGTCTTAAATGGTGGAATTTTTCATTTTTTTCAAAAAATCAAAGTCTGGTGGTACTAATACCATGTGTTGCATTAAATTGTTTGTCAAGACATTTGGTGTTATGGCCAAAGTACAATTTGATAATATCCAAATTTAAAACAATTTTAAAATTAAAAGGTTGATTTCATGTAAATTGTTATTTTGTCATTCAAATTCCATTAGATTCTTATATCATTTTGGTGTGGATTACTTTATTCAAAAAATATGGAAAAATATCATTTGGGATAGTACTTTGGTGCACTCAATCATGCTTTCACCTCTATTATTCAAACTAATAGTTGTGCAAACTCCACTCACATGCTCAAATTATAGTATGTTCTTCAAAGCACATGATTCATCTTACAAAGTTATGTTCCATAAAAATACCTATCAAGAATGCTCCAACTTACAATAATATCTTCCATGCACCAATCTTGTAAACTTATTATCCATGGAAAGTATCAAAAGTTATGCATAGTAAAAAAAAAATACTAAGAAATGGTAACACCAATTTGAGGCACTACTAAAAAACGAACTTGTCCTACTATTGTTATTTTTAAAAATGCACAAGAAACTATGGATGTCAAGTGATGAAGTGAAGGCATGTTGATGAAAAATGATTGAAAATGGATGGTAATTTTCATCACTATTCAAATACACAATATGATTTTACATTTATGGTCAAATTTGAAAATAATTAAATAATGGGGATATCAAATTGATTTTCTAAAGTTATATTAAACAATCGACAATGGAATCTCAAAATGACCCATAAAATATGGTAAAATTGTGTTTGGATATTTCTTTGATTGACTTTTGGTCTTTATTTGAGCTCTTTTTAATGTGTAGTTGGAGTTAGGTTTCGGTTAATTTGGTTGTAACTTGTCATTGCTCTCTTGCACATTGAAAATCATTTTGATAGTTATCATATTTATGATAAGTGAAAATCCTTTAAGGTGAACCACACAGGATGAAAAGGGCTTAGTCCTTATTATAGTCCTTTTTTACCCTATATTTTGATCCCCATAAAAAATAATGAATCAAAAGTTGTCAAAAATTTCAGAAGGATTATATTTTAAACTATTACAATTCTAGATTCCATCATAATCATCCATAAATGTATTTTTACATGGTAAAAAAAACAGAAAAGGGTGACGTTGTGACAAGATTTTGGTACACCTTAAAGAATTTGCACTCTAACATCAATACCATGTGTTGGACAAATGATTTTTGGACATTAGCAAACTTTTGTCTTCACATGTTCACATGACATGTATTTCATTCATATTATTATTATTATTAGTTATTTGTTTAGGGTATTGGCTAATTGTAATCTCATCTCTTACCTCAAAGTTTTTTTCTTAAATAATGCATTTTTCCCTTTCAATGTGTTGGCATAGATATCAACAATATTACAAGCATTAGCCTTCTAGGCTCTTTCAACATTAATTAGAAAAATTATCACATGATCTCATGTCAACCCCCAATTCACATTCATTCTAATTAATCATTATTGTTGATTTAATTTACATCCTTTCTCAATTGTGTTAGGTGTAAATGATTGGTTAACTTTTAGAGTTGTTATCCCAATGTTTCATAATCTACTTTTGTTCCATCACCTATTCAATGAATCCATTGGTACTTGGCCTTCTTCATTGTGTTTACAATGAACCCATTGATCCAATGAATATTCATTTGTTTTAATACATCCATGATAGTTATTAGAATGCATGGACACATGATGATTATGTATAATGCATTTATTTCCTTTTGATTCTGAAATTTACTTTCACCTAGTTCACCAAAAATTTGTTTATTCATCATCAACATTACAATCCATTAATCTTCACATTGACATTATCTTGTTAAGGATGGGGTTCACCATTCATGCCTTGTAGATTTCATAATTATTGATTCCAAATCATGATTAGATATTCTTCCTTGTTCCATCCATATGCAAGAAATTTTTATTTCAAAGGTTGTGATTCATGGAGGTAAAATAAAATAATTACCAAGATTGACACCATTGGATTCAACTTCTCAAAAAAATTATGTTTTATTCCATAAACAAGTTGATGATTTTGGGGTGCATTCAAAGTTTTAGGAACCACCTAAGGAGTTGAACACTCCTTAAAGCTATAATTATTTATTTTTGAAAAATCACAAGAAGAACACAATAATTTGGATTGTCAATTTTTTTATAAAAAAACTCCATTACTTACAAAGTTTCAATGCTCAAAATTTGATGCAAATTGATGATGTTTCAAAAGTGCTAACACAATCAAAACTATGACATGGACGGTTTTTATTTTTTTAAAATTTTATTTTCTTTATCAAATGTGCGCCATTCCTTTTCACAATTGGAGAAGATCTTAATATTGATTACTAAAAAAGAAAAAGGAGTTGAAATTGGTGAAATTTATTTTACCACACATTTGAACACCTTTGGTCCAAATGTGCTTTTATTTTTAAAAATCATGAATTTTGAAAGTGCATCTTTAACAAAAAGTTATTCATTTCTATGCAATAAAGGGGATGGATGCATAATATACACGATGTATGGCCAAGGTGTAGTTAAAAAATGTTTAACAATTGTAAACTAGGCATGAAAAATGCAAAATTTGGGATAATATACCAACACATTAATGCCACATGTCACATGCAATCCTTGGAAAAAACACTTTTACCTTGATGCTCCTAGGTCCTAAAATTATGAATTTAGGACAACACCACAAGATTCAAAAGACCCCCATTTTTAAATCATTTACATTTTTTAAAAATGATGAACATCTATTTTTCAAAAGGTGTAACATTTTTCTATTTTTAATTGAATGGTTGTTGTGGGTCAAACAACCTCCCAAATTCCACCTTTGTGGACCCATCTTGCATGTGTTTATCTTTTTACATACATTATTATTAGTTAATTTAGGATATTTGATATTAATTGTTGGGCGTTCAATTATGATGTAAAATCAAGTTAAAAATATGTGTGTGATGACCCTAGCCTTACGTTCGCAAAAACAAACAAGCTAGAACAAAACCAAGACTTTGCATGAATCAAAGAAAAATATACTTTTAAACCAAGTGAAAAGTGTGCAAGAGTCAAAAATTTTTTTTTTAAAATCCTTAATTATATTAGAATTTTTGAAGAATCCCAAAATCAACAATGTGATGTTTGAAAGACCCAAATGTATGTGTTGAATAATCTTTAACTTCATTAAAAATACCTCAGTGAAGGTTACAAGATGGTGATCTTGCATGCCCAAAATATAAAGGAGTTTCTTGATGGATATGACTATTTAATGGTCAAGACAAGAAGCGCAAAATCACTCCCAACCATTTTGAACATGGTTTGGTGGGGCAAATCGTGGAACTTGTCATGAGATTTTGACAAGGGATAAAAGAAAGTGATCTTTAATGTCCCTTTCATGTATTTTTTAAAGAGTTATCAACCCCAAACTTTAGGGGCATGTTTTAATTTCAAGGCAAGGATTTTGAAATTTTTGAAATTCATCATTTCAAGGTATTCCTCATCAAGACCTACAACATAATATAAAAAGAATACCATGTTTCCTTTAGGAATGTATGCCATGGTGAAGTCATGTGAAATTTGGTGTGTGTCCTAAACATAGTTTGAACTCTAATTGCATTAAATCTACATTAAACATCCTCTTTGTTTATAATTCATGCAAGTAAGGTGTATGTGAAGTGTGTCACCTCATTAAGGTCATCCAAGGGCTCTTGCCATTTTGTCCTAGTTGTGAGAAGTCAAGGAACACATCCAATACAATTGAATCCAATAATTACTTACCAATACCATTAAATATCATTAGGGTTTTTATAGTTTAAAATGCTTCACAAATTAACCAAAAATTTAACAAGGCACCTTACAAGATGTCAATTGATATTGAAGATTGATTGTGAAGCAAAGGGCTTACTATTTACAATGTTTTGTGGTGATCAAAAGTGAAAAGCCTATGACCAAATATGCATGGCATGTTCAAGTAATAAACATTTCAAAAGTTCAAAAATCAGAACATTTTTAGGTATTTGAAAGATGTGGGATAATAAAACATATATTGGAAAAGCACAATGTATTGTTAACAAAAAAAAACTTTTTTGAATGATTAAATAGGAAACCAAACATCATTTTTTTAAATGTCAAATAGTGCAAACAACCAATTCACTTTTGTTAAACTTGTTGGGAGGCAATAATTAAAATAGTTAAAGTAAATAGCAATCTCCTTATACCATATTATATGCATAAATACATGATCAAAATCTAACAAGTGTAATGGATCATTCTAGTAAAATAAAAACAAGAATATTAAAATATAAGGCTAGCATGGAAAATCCTAAATCTAGGTCAAGAAATGCAATTACCTTCTTATTTGACGAATTATGAAAGATGTTCTAATTTTTTAAAAACAAATATAAAGGCATTGGAACATAGTCGATTTAGACCATGTTAAAATGTGATAATTGGGCAAGCATTAGAGAATATAAATGGAGTTTTTATGGATGCAATGTCTCATCTATGAATGTTTTTATTAACACCAAACTACAACATGCATCACATATGTTTAATATTGAAATGGATGAAAGTACATAATTTACATCACTACAACATGAGCCTATTATTGTAGGAAAAACCATATTTTGTTGTAATGATACCTAATAAAGTGTAAAATACACAAGGGCCATGCCATATTATGTCCATTAGTTTTATTTATTTATAATTATAATTACACATTAAACTACATTACAAATAACATAACAAAAAATTGTGACTAAACCAAAGAAAATTCAATTAATGTGTACATTAATTAGATGATATTTTCAAATAAATTAATTTTTAATAAATCATTTACTTGCTTTTGTACACAATTCTGAAGTTTGAAGTTCAAGCCTTTCAATTAAGTCTTGTAGTTGATTAATATATTTCATAGATATGTTTGAAAATAATATCTTTTTCACCATCATGTCCAACTATTTTTAGCACCAAGATGATGTAGACCCAAGTGAATTCATAGTCTTTACTTAAAAGTGTGGCCCAAAAAGAGGTATTGAGTCCAACTTGGGTATAATCATTCAACCAATGATGAAGATGGAATCATTGACCAAATAAATTTGTTCATGAGACCTCTAAATTTGAAACACATAGCACCAAGTTTGTCCAATATGTTTATTTTTGTTCCTTAGGATGAGGGTGTGTGTTGAAAAAACACTTTGATAATATGGGAATAGGATTGTTCTATGGATATGCAAAAGATCAACAAAGATATTGATTTTTCAATAACATACAATAACAATATCATATCCATGGAAACAACTACATCCATTGATATAGAAACCTTCAATTTACCACAAGACTTTTTATCCTAGCATTTGATCATATTGTCATAGGGCTCGAAAACTAACATAATGCAAGAATTATGATGAACTTCAACACAATAAACTTAAATTTAATCTAAACTATGCACACATGTCATCTATTAATGGAGATAATTTTTTTTTGACAAAGATGCCAACCTAGGCCATTTTTTTAATCTTCTTAAACACCTCCATAAATGAAAGGCAAAATTTATCATTTACTTTAAAATATTTTAACACAAAAATAAATATGAATGTTTTAAAGTGAAGTAACAAGATGATAACACCTTTGAACATTTGAAGATTTCAATATTGGAAGTTTTGCAAGTTTTGTTTTGTGTTTCAACAACTTGAACAAATACCTCCAAAAAATCAATAGAAAAAACGATGATAATACCTTTGGAAAATTTAAATATTGGAAGGCCGCACTACTTTATTTCTAAACCTCATGGCACCAAAAGATATGTATTTGTGTGTGTTGAAAATTAGACTAGCCCCTACATTAGAATTAAATGTTAACCGCACTTAAAGATAAAATGCAGTTAAGTGAATGCTAGAAACAATAAGTTTAACCATGTTTCCACTCATGAAATTTCAAGTGGCCACTAGCATTCGTTTCACATGAATTACTACATGCCATGGAAAAATAGTTCAATGATAGAAACTAATGTAACTACCATTGAATCTTTTTAAAACATGGATTTTTTATTTAAAGCTCATATTAACTTCCATACAAAAGAAACTTTGATAAATTTAGGCTATTACTTGGTACATATTATACTTGCATAACATTGCGTTTAATAATTGACCTCTCTTGCAAATTTTACAACAATTGCAACAACATCCGATCTAAAATCTATTTTGCCAATTTGCAACAACAATGATTTGACAACAATCACAATAAGAAAATTTCACCAAAAATCTTCTTGCATGCATGAAGTAATAAAAATCATAGCAATGACATCTCATTTCCAAATTGAGTTCATAGTAATAAACACAACAACATCACATTGTTGAAATCAAACAATAAGATTTTCCTTTCATGATAATAGTTCTTATAACAACACCAAAATTTTGTGAATTTTTTAATTATAAAGTGCCTTACCATTCCACTTGGAGATAATACTTTGGAATCAAATTGATGACAATTAAATGATTGTAATAGATAATAGCTACAAAAATTCAATACAAATATTAGACCAATTGAATTGCAAGGTAAATTTCCAATTGTTGTCAATCTTCTTGACTTGAATGTTCTTGGCCATTTATCCCACATTTACCTTTTAATGGATGGAGTCCATACATTCCTTTGATGCCTTGTGTTGCCCCCAATTCTAAAACATGCAATCTAGGATCTAAATATCTACCTCTTTTCCACCAAGAATGAAGTTGTGAAGAAAATAACATGTGAAAACATTTGGAATCCATGTGATATAAGGTCTATTTTGCACAACATTTCCCTTTGATTCTTCTATCAATAGAAACATAGAAAACCATGTTGTGCTTCATGGCTTAACTTGATAATTGATATCAAATCCTAATGCAATAAATTGCATGACAATCGCTAATTGTGCAAAAGAACATTCTAAACATTAATATATAAACTTGTATAGTCAATAATGTGGTTAGAAAGGATAAATGGTGGGTTTGAAGAGGACAATTGTCTTCAGTAAAACTACTCAATTCTAATTATCCATAGTGAGTTCAAATGTCATGATCCTAACTTGGGTGCATAACAACTTGAGTGGAAAATTGTCTTTTCCATGATGAAGGAACGCATGATGCTTCATTCAAAATTGGGCCAAATAAGGGATTGAGATCTAGAATGAATGGAAAAGAATGTAAACACATTTTTGTATGAAGTAGATGTGTGGGAATCAAACAAATTAGATGAATTAGATAAATTAATTCAAATAATTAATTATTTGACAACTACGTCTTCTACCCAAATTCATATTTAATATTTATTCTTTAATAATAATAATAATAATAATAAAATAATTTATTCACTATTAAATATTAATTAATATGAAATATTAATTAATTATTATGAACTAATTAATCAAGAAAAATAATTAACTACTAATCTAAATTATTAGTTTAATTTAAATATTTATTTTATTATTTAATTTAGATAAATAATTGAAAATTTCAAATTCAAATATTAAATTACTAATTATTTGAATTCAGATCATTATTTAGTTATTTAATTCAAATAATTAATTATTGATAATTAATCCACATATATAATTATTAGATAATTACCTACTAAGTTTTACAATTTACAAAATTAAAAACAAACACAAAGAATGTGAGAATGTTTTTTCTAATTACAACCCAATTTGTAACTAATGGGCAACTAAAAGATATAATCCATATGTTTTGTCCTTGAATCTCATATCACAAACTATAGAAAGAATGTGTCCTTTCTTGCATGCTCATATTAAAATACATGTGTCAATTTGGGATGAATTCAAAAAAAAAGGTTCTAAAAACAAAACATAATATAAAAATATTTACATGGCTACTTTTTAGCTTACCTTTTTTCCTATTTATTTGCCTTCCTAAGTAAGTAAGTAAATATGTCATGTAGATAGGTCCTACATACCTAGTTAAGTAGGTAGGACCTACCAACCTATCAACCTATGTTTATGTATCAACCTACCTAGTTACTTAAATAGATTTTTTTCAAAATTCAATTAATAAGCCATATGGCAATTTTCAACTATGCCATGTGTCATAATTTAAGACCATATAAAATGAACAATTATAATGGATGGTGGAAATTAATATTGTTAAAAAAAATCAAAATATCCCCATAATGCCACGTGTCAAATTTTGATGGATTGACGAAAAATAACATCATCATATTACCATTGTAGTTGCATTAGAATTGCATAATAGTTGTTCCTACATAATTGTAATTAAGTTGCATATGTATACGGTTTCACATACAATGAATTGCATTTGTTGGAACTCATGCAACTTATCCAATAACACACATGCTCATAGAAATACATTGAGTTGCCATGAGTTGCAAGGTTAGTTGCAAATTACCCCATTTTTTCATAATGAAGGAACTTTCAAGTTCAACTCTTACTTTTAAAATTATAAGTTTCAAGTTGTTTCAAACATTCATGTCGAGGTTTGGGGATTAACTTTGGTCCAAGTTGGGGTATTTTAGACCATTGTAAGGTATTGAAAAACATTATACTAAAGTGGGGTTGCATTTTTGAAAAAGACATGTAACATAAGGTGTGACCATTTGAAGGGTTGGGAATCAAGTTATGAAAATGATTTTTGATCATTTAATTTTTCAACACAAAGAGGTCAAATGAATTCCAATTTTGGGGCTTAATACATTATTGAAAATATTTTTTCAAGGGCTACAACTTTATTCTTGAAATATTTTGATTTGGAGGCAAAATTTGAAAAGTTATGGACTCAAAAATTGGAAGGATTCATTGGGAGTCTCAAGAAAAGTATCATTTTGATGTATAAGCCTTCATGGAAAGTTGATTATAAAGAAGAAAGTGGTGACTCCCAAATCTAGGTCAATATGGTGCATGACTCTTATGAGTATGAAGTAGGCCATAACTCATTTGTGCACCATGTTTTTTGACTCCAAATTATGTTAACTAACCTATCTTTTTGGTTTGTGCAAAATTTGATATGACTCAAAACTCAAGTAATTAAAATATTGTCATAGTCCCATCTTAGAGGTTCCGCATAACCTTTGTGTTTCAGTACATGGAGCTACAAATTGTGTTCAAGTCTTTAGGTCTTTTGCAATGCATTATATTAGTTAATTACCCCAATACCTTGGGCCAAGCCTTTGAGGGTGTGTCATCAAACCTACAAGTAACACACATAGCACAAATTACACAACAACATAAAACATGTAGCACAACAACAAGATGTAAGACATAAGTGCAAACATAATCATGAATTGACATAAATAAAAACTCCAAAAAAGTTATTAAAACAAATAATGCAAACCATGAAACACAAAAAATACATAAATTGAGTGAAAGCATACACATGAACGACAACACAAAAACACTTAACAATGGAACAAGAAATAATCATGTGAAAAGCACAAGATTGAAGGATATTGCAAAATGTAAAAGGAAAATATCAATATAAAAACATTTGATGGTAATATGATAACCAAATCAAAATAAATCAAAATGCAAGATATTATAAAAGCACATGTAAATTTTTTGTGTTTCCACATAAGATATGCTTTCTTGAATGGGTGATAATGGTCATGAGAAGAAGGCCACATCAAATGACAATTTATGAATGTTACATAAGATGGAATGTGAAGAGTGGTCACAAGTTTGTGGCATCAATTTACCATAGATATATTGCACATCAAATCACAAGTGCACATGGAAAGCCAAAAAAACCACCTTGATGATGGTTGTTAAATTAGTCCTAACATAATTTTAGGGTGAGCCTAAGAAGAATCCCACTTCTAACTGTGGCCCTACCCTTATATTATGGGAAAAAAAAAATCAATTCAATTCAACATTCTTTTTGAATTTGACAATTTTCTACTTTTGATTTAGTGAAAAAATAAAAAGAGGATAAAATTTAACTAGAATTTGCATCAAACACTTATGACAAGGTTAAAAGACTATTTTGTATAACTACTTATGAAATAGATAGGCAATATGCATTCTCCATTGTTTTCACTTATTATAGCCATTTAAAAATATATATGTTATTTACTTGGGTTGTGCAACCTATTATCTTGCACCATATGTCTAAAAATACGAAATTATTTCCAAGAAACCCATTCATCAAAGGCTTTTCAATCGTATAAAACACAAGTGTCAATTTTTCTATAAACAATTAATTTTGATTTTTTCGATTTATTTTTGAAAGAATCCAATGTTGAATAACTCCCACATTATAAGTCTAAAAATTAGGAAACCACCTCACCTTAGTGCACCCTTACTCATCAATAGTTTTTCAACGATATCGAGTGCATGACAAGAAACATTGTGGTTGGGGAAATTTTAACATGACAAACAAAACAAGGCATGTGTCACACAATGGCCTTGTCATGAAAATTTTAATTTAATTCAAAGACATATATATATTGAAAGTCACATATTTATTTTTTAAAAGCTTATTCCAAAGATTTTTATGTTGATGGACAAAAGTTGCAAGTTTATTTTGGATTCATGAAAGTCATGCTCTTCTAAAGAAAAAACAACCTACAAAGTAGAGGTTAAAGTCCTTTGAAACTAATGCACCCTATGATGAATTTCAACATTATATCCCTATCTTTGTCAGCAAGGCCAACAAATAAATTACCTTCCTTGATAGATAGACTAATGTGGCATGTCCATTGGTCTAAGTGTGAACTCATTAGCCAACTGATTGAATTTGATTTTTATTTATTTATTAAAGATTACTCAAATTTCAATATTTCTTGCACATTAAATCTAAAAATTATAAAATCACCTTCATAAAATCCTAATCCTTCAAATGTTCAGAACATATCCACATGTTGAAAGTGTGCATATGCTCTATTGGTGCTGATTATATTGTCGTTGCCTCAAATTCTTGTTGCTATTGTTGCTACTTAAAATTATGTTGTTGTTGCTTCAAATGTTGCTAAGGTTAAGATGCAACAACTTGCAATTATACAAGCATAAGGTATAGCTTGGAAACCACACAATCAAACCTCAATTTGTTACGATTGTTTTACTATAAATGGCTACTTACCTATGGATCTTAAGAAGCTATAGATGTTGTAGTGCATTATTTATAGAATAGAATAATTTGGCACTCTTGATTTATGCAAACATTCTTTTCTACAAAAAGGCCTTATCAAATATGGTAAGATTAATGGGATCACTCTCATGAAAACCCATGTATCCAAAGTTGGTTGTTTACAAAAAGTTGGCCATTGTTAAGGAACTTGTTGCTATTGCTACAAATCATAGTCAAAAACTTGGGAATAAATGGTTTAAGCCATTTGGGTGTGTAATCACATCATATTTTAGTGTTACAAATCTTTACAAGAAGTCTAATGAGGCACAACATCAATTTTTTGAAGACTTGGTCTTGTATATTTGCAAGGGGTACAAGCCACTTTCCACTTGTGACCATATTTGATTAAGGAGGTTGGTTTTACGCTTTTGCCCATGTGTTGTTTTTCCTTTTCGTATTATTTTTGTAGAAGAAATCTTGCATGCAATGGTCATAAAAACCATGCAATTACATGTGATGCCAAGGCTTGTTGATGCAATAACACTATCAACTAGTTTTGATCTCTTGATGTCCAAAGGCGGTGTGGACACCTTTGTCTTGGTAATCAATTACTTGAATGAATCTTGGATGCCCCAACATGTTACCATTAGTTTATTTGAGGTTCATGAGACCACAAGGCTTTCCATGGCTAATTAGTTGTGTTCATTACATAAAAAATATGATTTAATGCATCGTATGATTACCTTTGTGAAAGATGAAAGCAACAACTTCATATTGATGGTGACAACATTATGCTCCATAGTCAATTGTCACCCTTTGAAACTTCAATAGGTTTATGAAAGTATGTGTTTTGGTCACATTATGTCTAAAACATGTTAATATGCTACTAATGATGAAAAGGTGACTACACCTGTCTGAAACGGGTCAATGTGAAGGTTGCCCAAGGCATCTTACAAAAGACAATCACATGGACAAAGAAGTTGGGAAAAGGAAGGCATGAATGGGAAAGGACATGTGTTGAGAAGGGGTTGAAGCCTAAGAAATTGAAGACCCCAGTGAAGAGAAGATTTGCTAGTAAGGTAATCATGTTTGAAGAGACACTAGAATTCAAATCTGCCATTCTTCTATGTTATGGGTAGCAAGAGACAATTGTTTTGCAACAAAGGGTTCGTAAGGCTAAGGTATGGGCAATTGTAGAAACACTCACATCTGTTTTGAACAAAGTTGTCATTGCCTATGTGATGAACCAGTCATGAGGGCACTAGCTATTATCTGATGCTTTTAATACATGTATCAATTTGACATTAACTTTGGAAGCAGAGGTTAGAAACGTCATTGATGCTTTGGATGCATTTGATGTTAAGCTTATCATCTTTTGAAACAACATGCGGGTGGAAGTTGTAAGGTCATCAAACCTTTTTTGTAATTTTTGCAAGACTATGACTCATAACAAGTGCACAAATATACTCACCTTTATGCTTGATCCTAGGTTCAAGTCTTTAAAGGTTGTGGAAAATTATCTGGGACGTGGGGATTATATTCATCTTGTTGCAAAGTGTGATGTTAATTTAGTATTCCTTCTTTTAATGATTGTGTTTGAGGGTGAAAGCATGGTAAAATATGCCAATGAAGGATTTTTTTTTGGTGGAAAGTATCCATAAACTAAAACTTAATAAATTGAATTCATGAATATTTTTTACTTTAATGATCAATAAGAAAAAGATCTTTGACTTCATTGCATAATATTGAATAATTGCATGTTTTAATATGCATTTAAGTACATTTTTAGAAATACAAGTATAGGAAAGTAGGTGTCATGCTCCTATTTCAAATATATGAGAATATGATGAAAGTACAATTGTAACTGAATTTTTTGTACTTTCAAATGGATAGAACACTAATATGTATCACTGTGTTTTAATTTTTTTCATATCATAGTCGTAATTTATCAAAGTTTTCATATAAAAGTATGTTGGAAATTTTGAAAACCCAACTAGTTTAAAGCATGCTTTTCATCCATTTTTTTTATATGAAAATTCTTCGCATTTTATGTGTAACTTACTATAAACTCAATGGAGTGCACCATTGCTTCATAATGAAAGTTAAAGAAGTTTTGAATAGGTTTTTCATGTTTATGCCATAAATGTGACTATGACTACATGTGTGATTACTTTTTTAACATACTTTATCATGCTTTCACCCTTGAGATACTAAACTTTGCTATCCAAACATGTGCAGTAAAAGTTGTTAATTTGTCGTTGGATTTGGTGACTCTATTGAAGAAGATAATATATTTGGTGTGGGCGCATCTATGTAAAAGTCATCATGTGCACTTGTTGTTGGGGAACTATCCTTGTTCAGGAGGTTATATGTAACCCTTGTTACATGTGTTGATCCCTTAGCTTGGTGGCAAATTTATGAAACCCAATTCCCAAATGTAAGCTTCCTTGCCAAACAAATATTGAGAATTTCAAGGTCATAAATTGAAACTGAATGTGTGTTCAATCTTGTTGATGTGTTGAAAACTTTAAGACATTGCAAGTTGCAAGTGGATAATTTAGATTCAATCATCATGTGATGAAGAATTGGCTTGACAATCCTCGTCCGAATTGTTCATGACATAAAGATTTGAAAAACTTTATGAAAGTTGAATCTTCAATGGCTGAAGATAATAATGATTTGATTGAGTAATCAACTTATTTATTTTGAGCAATTGGAGTTGGATAAGGATTAATTTAACATTAGCAAGGTGAGCTAAAAAATTATTGTTGTCTCTAGGATTAGAAAACTTGAATGATTGTTTGCACTTTGCACTTCATTTTGAACTAACAATTTTGTCTTTTATTCATGGAGAGGTTACTTGTGGAGCTCATCCACAATAGGGAGGGCTTTTGTCCTGTTGTGTGTGTTCTAGTGGAAAATCTAATTCCAAAAGCTGGATATATATTCCTAACCTTTGTACATATCATGTGATTAGTGTGAGTTTAAAAACCGAAAAATGCGTATCCACCAAATTAAAAAAAAAAAAAAAAGTGCATCCGGTCAATTGTATTCATAGTCTTTTACTATGCATATCCTTATGTTATAAAATTTTGAAAAATATTCCATATAGATAACCTGAGTAATGCGTCAAATCTTCATATCCAGGGAACACTGGTTGAAACTAAGTTCCTGATTTGAAGCATTAACCATGTGAATGTGACTAAAGTTCACATGGTTTGAACCTAGTAAAGTGTCAATCTGAATATATTTCCAAAAGGGTTCACAAGGATAAATCCTCGATAAGAAGTTACAGATGTCCATGTTATGGAAGTTACATGCAATGTTCACATGATGGGAATTTCCCTTCCTGCTAGGTAGGGGAGAAAAATCCAATGTGGAGGTGAGTGTGGTGGCGACCATCTGCATCAGTAGGTCAGCAGATATGTTTCATGAATGCCATGTCATTCTAAAAGTTGTACAGGCCTAGTCGATGTGGCATGCCATGTGAACAACCCAAGCTACTCTATCTGTAAAATTTCATTATCATTTGATTTTGTTTGTAATAAATTGACTTCAGAATGATGCAATTTTCATTTGATCCCCCATTTGGAGGCATGTTCACCAAGTGTTACTCTAAACATTCACTTAGCCTCGTGTTTTGAGGATGCTTTCAACAGGTGTTGCAATGGAGGGTCATTCGGTCCTATATCTTGAGGAATGTTGAACATTAGCTCTGATCTTTTGGGACCATGGTGGAACATTTTCTTATTTTAACTTTTGCTGGTTTGGACATTGCCAGAAGAGGCACCAGCCATTATCTGATGAGCCACTTGTTTTTCCAAGAGGCAATTGCAGTTTTGAGCCCTGAACCCGCACAAGAATGCGGAACACACACCTGCAATGTTCATATGGGTTTAAAATGTCCTACCACACCATGCGTAAAATCAACATATAATTGTGGCTGGGGTCTTTTGCTGTTGAAATATAAACAAATCACATACTAAGCACAAGGGCACCTTATTAGAACCCCCACAGTTACTTGCCACTGCATCCTGTCAAAACATGGGATTGAAATGTTCAGGACCTTTTTCTAAAAAGCTTGTTCCACAGAGTGATATGGTAGACTCACCCATTATTGAACATGTACCTATCGCCAAACATTTTTCAATAATTTCATCATTCTTTAACCAAATTGAGTGATTTTTATGTCATTGGACATGCAAACTGGAGGGCTACAAATGCTCGTTGAGCATCAGAAGTAAAGGAGCAATGCAGAAAATATAGGAAAAGGATGAGTGATAGTTTGCTTAAAACATTTTGAAAAAATAGGTCTAGAGCCCTCTCTAATTCCAGCCCCATATGTTCCTATTTTTAGCCCGTATTGAGTGATTTAAAACCTGATGAGTGCACCAACTAGGGCTTTACAAAACATTTTTGTATTTGAAAGGCAAAGACACAACAATCAAAGATTTTAAGTACGAAATCCTAATTTGTTTTTAATTCATCCATCGTCGAACACTGAATTCCCTGACCCTAAACACTCCAAATCGACCTTGGAAGGACTAGGTGGAGAGCTACAAATGTGTTTTGAGCTTCAGAAGCAGAGGAACAATGTGTGAGGATTTGACCTCCTTTGAGTTCTTAAGTGTTCACTCACCAGCCTATCTACCCTATTGCCCCAAATAGGGGCACTTGCCCCATTTAAGGCCTGAAATAACACAGAGAAAAATTTCCAAGGTTTACATGGAGGTAACAAATTCATGTACCTCAGGCCATAGCTCAATGCATGCATGCATGTGCAGAGTGGGAACACCTAATCCCATTGCTTTGAAAAATGAGTAAGCGTTGCTTACACGTAATGCTTGCTGGGAATATCTCTTGTGATGTTCTCACGTTCTGATGTGACCCAACCCTTCACACTCTCCCAGAAATGCCCTTCTCAAAGTTTGCTTTTTGGGAGGATTTGGAACTTTAAGAGGTTGAAATGTGTAGACAATTGTTCACAAGATTCCAAAAAGCATGCCAAGGTTTACTTCTTTTGTTTTTGTATTTGAAAACACTTCCCCACATAGAAGAATCCTTCCAGTTGAAAGAACTGTTCACTGATCACATGTTACACCTTCCAGCAGCATTTGAACAAAAAATCTTTCATGTTTTATGCTGAGAATGCCTGCTCCAATGTGCCCACCTTAATTATCCAATCTAAACTTCTGTTGTCTGGTTGTACCTTAAAATGCAGATATGATTCTGGATAGTACCTGGATACGGATGTAGTTAGTTTCAATATCCATCATTATATCTATATATATATATTGAAGCTTATCACAATTAAAACTAACCAATCTCTATGGATATCTGAATGTAGTTATGATAATAATATTCATATTCATATCGATTGCTTAGTGGAATTTAATTTCTCAGATATGGATATTTCGTTTATCTATATTCGCTAGAAGCTATTATAAGCTAATAATGAAATAAATTTCTCCAAAAGTTTTACTCTTGGGACTTGGCGTTTACTTACCTAAGGGAGGCATCTTTCTGCAGTACCTCCAACTTTGGGCTGGGCCCTTTTTAGAGTCTCAGGGGCCCTCTATTAAGAAACTGCCCAAGATGTCTTCCCCTTATGCCGTACTCTGACTTGTAGATGATGAAATCAAAAATTTATTTCGATGTGATTTGTAGTTTACTAATATTAAAGTGTGAAGCTCACTAAAGGTTGCATAGTCCAAACAAAGGCATCTTCAAAGTGGGGGGGATGGTGTCAAAAGACATGTAAAAATATATCTTCATTCCTGGCATGATATTTTCTTGGAGAATCAAAGAGTGAATACCGACAACTGTAAACAAATAATGCATAAATCAACAACTACAGCTGTTGTCTAATTTTTCTGGCTTTAGTGAGCGATCTGTGGGCACATGCTTTGAAATTTGCACCACATTAATAGTTTGTATAATGGAAGCATGTGCAATTGTTAATATTATTAGTGATTCTTTTATTACGACAAATACATGTCCCACTGACACCCACAAAGTTGGTACGGGCATGTTCAACGTCCTACTGAAACTAAGGCCCACTTTAAGTAGGTAGAGCAATCCTCAGTTGGCTTGAATTGAAGTCACTGGCAATTGCATGTGCTGCAATCAAGTTGGGGCCTTTGTTTAGATTTTCACCATAGAGTCGACTTTACCAATCATACATATTAATTCACTTTGTCTATCAGTAAATGACAGGGCTTGGGAAGGGGGTTTTGTGTTTTCGCGAGCTCAACGCTGTAGGCAGGACTGTGGCAGCGGATTCTAAATGAAGGTGGGTCAGCACGGGCGGGCTGGACACGACAGAGGGGCAGGCCAGAGAGATCAGGTTTTGACCGGGGGCTCTAAAAGTTCCTTCCCCTGATTCCGGACGGATCGGGCGAGGGGGTCGACGAGGTAAAGAACCGGAGTGAGAAATGCGAAGGACCAGGGCGACGGGGGGGGGGGAAACTAACGGTTGTTTGAAAAGAAAAGTTTTTTTAAAAACCAAAAACATCAACCAAACATTGTTGAAATAACACACCTGTGCATTATGCACAGGGTTCACACTAGTAGTTTTTTATGGACCCAAAGAACCTTCGAATCCAAATATATCAATGTAAAATAAAAACCTTTTCCCTCCAAAGGTCTTGGGAGATTAATTCTTGCTTTAGGTTTAATTTAGAGCGACTTACTAGTCCTTCCTGGCCAAATAAATCTATGCAACTTGGGCCCTTCCAAGGGACATGGCAGAACAAGTTTACTTGGCTATTGTCTATAACGTGGTTGTTTTTATCGACTTCTAAAACTAGATAGCTAAATGACTGAAAATACCCTCATGAGGTAGATAGCAAGTAGCAAACCTGATTATGTATGGTATTTGTCACCTTTAGCCTAACTATAGACTCTAATATAGTTTTGATTCAAGATAACAAAAAGAGGACATTAAACACCCCCCTTATGAATTGTATCTTAATTTGATTTCACTAAATACTTTTTGTATTGATATAACAAGTTGATTTGCGATTTTCAGTAAACCAGCCCAATTTGAATGAAGCAGTCCACTCAAATCAATGGGTGTTTGTGATTTAGAATCACTAGCTTGTAGCCTTCTAATAGTATGAACAAAATAATCACACATTTGTACCAATTAGCTACTGCTTTTGCCTTCATCGGTTCATGTTCTCTAAATAAATGTTGCCCTAGCATTTGACAGCGTGTGGTGATAGCGACAACTCATTAATTGGTACATTATTAGGTTTAGGAACTTTTGGAACTACATTAGTAACAATGTTTATCTTAGTATGGAACATTTTTGAACTTTCGTTTTTTTAGGACAATCCAATGCACAGTGTTCAACATTAGAATAGATAAAGGATATTGTAAAGGTACTCTAGCTAGTTTAACAAGTTGTGCAATTATTCAACTACAGGTTTAACTACATTGGTTGGTACAACATGTATTATTGTTTCTTCCATTTTCTTTAATGATAAGTTTCCTTGGCATGACCTATTTTTCCATAGTTTGAACATGTTAGTTGTTATTTAATTGTAGTATAGTTGACTATCAGTTGTGCAAGTAGTTTGGACTCCAGTTGGGTTAACAAAACATTGTAGTTTGTTATAAGTGGTTTGTTTTTTTCATAGGTCATTACAACTTCCTTATGCTTAATAAAGGTATCCCTTGTCATACCTATTGTTGCTAGTCTAAGGTGTGGTTGCAAACTTGCTTTGAAATTTGTAATAAGGAAAACATTAGTAGCCTTGACTTGTAAACACTTTGCAAGTTTCAACAAATGTTTGTAATAGACTTCTACCCATTCACCATCTTGTTGTTGTAAGTTCTTCAATTGCATATAAATTTTTTCATCATTTTTCATAATTCGAAAACTCTTACAAAACAATTGTTTCAACACTTCAAATGTGCAAGTGGGATGATCTTGTACAAAGTTTTCACCCCAATCTAAGATACTATTTTTTAAAGTGAAACTAAGTTCAAATTGATGATGTCAACTTCCACGGTCTCCTTTTTTGCTCTTATCACCTTCTTGAAAACTTTAATGTGAACATCAAAGTTAGTATCCTTCACAAAGGTTGGATATTGAAGTTTTTTGTATGGCAATTTACTGGTTGGTTCATATCAAACTACAACTAGTGGATACCATGGTGGCATGAATGTTCTTGGATCAAATGCTAGTAATTTGTAAAGTCCAACATGTGGATTAAGTGGTGATCTTTTACGTGGGTCTTAATCAAGTTATTTTCCTCTAAGCAATCTTCCATTAGGTGAATCTTTAAGCGATCGTCCACTTGGTTGTAGATGCAAGTTAACCCTTTTTAGTGGTTGAGGTGGCATACCTCCACCATAAACAAATAATATAATGGCAACAAGTAAGTTAACATGTAGAGATGTTACCACTATCTATTGAACATGCACTCCTCTTGGAACTACAACCATTTTTCCTGGTCCAAAAATTGGAACTTTGGCAAGTTCAATAGGTGGAACCATGTATCAAAACCATATGGGTATGCACAAAACATGGCAATGACACTTGCAAAGTTTGTCATGCATTAACAAACCAATACTTCATTACAATGTTCATCAACATAGTACATGTTATGTCATGTTATGACTTTTTTGAAAATAGTTTCCATTTTGCCATTGGCATTATAAATTTGGTAATTGCTATTGATCTTACCATCAACTAACATGATTTTATTGCCTCGAAGTTGTTGAGTTTCATCACTAAGTTCTTTATTGTTGCTTGTGCATGGACCATTGGTGTCCTTAGGCAATATGTTAAAAGTTAAAGGTAGGAATTATAGAAAATTTTATTTTTATATTCATTTTCATGACTTATTGCAAGGCTAAACTTTAAAGGAAAAAAAACTCATTCACAATTATTTATTCATTGGTGTTATATTTTTTTAGATGGTGAAGTATTGCCAATAAAACATTAGAAAAATAGTTGGTTCTTTTTCTTTGAGAAATGGTAGAGCAAGAAATGGCATCTTGTCATCTCACTTTTCTCATGTCATTGGTTGAAGGTGCAAGGAACCTCTCAAAGTCACATCTTCATTGCCTCAATTTTTTTTCTTGGTTGTAATCACATTTGCCAATTGACACAATTCCCACCATTGATGCAAAAATGTTTTACCAATTGAAGGGTTTTTTTTTTCTATTTTAAAGATCTTGTTGTTAGTTGCTTTATCTTCCAATCCACATCAATAGAATTAAGTTTCTTAATTCTTCATATTCCAAGTGACTACGTCATCACTTTGCATGGTTGATATTACACATGTTAATAGTTATGTACCACATTTTTCTATCAAAAGATGTTAACTTCTTGGAAGGTGTTTAAAGTTTGGATCTAAAATACTCGTGTAGGCTTGAATGAACTAGTTGTGTTTGCCCCATACACATGCTTGGTAAATGCTAAAATCATACATGCATGTTTACTATCTTAAAGCAATAATGAAGTTTTATAACATAAAAATCAACAACAATATCAAAAAAATTAATCAATTAAAAATTAAATTCATTATGATTTTTATTATTAAATCTTCATCATAGCCTTATTGAATTTTTAAAAATGAGATCAAATGAATTGAAAACATTTTTATCTCAAAAAAATTATTTTAAAATTGATGTGTATTATTTTAATCAATTCTTGCATAATCTTTCAAATTAATTTTTTAAGATTCATTTTAATAAACTTTAAAAGAGTTGTAACTAATTATTTGTATGTTTATCAAACAAATTTGATTTTAAAAAATTAATCACATGAATTTTTTTTACATTTCATAGTGATATGAAACCTTGTGATGCAAAAGGCAAGTGGCAACCCAAAAAAATAAAAATGATAAAAGGCATGATTAAATTAGTTACCCAACATTCCTATTTTGCAAAGAAACCCAACAAATAGATGGGTAGACTTCAAAACAACACATAATTGGATGGGTGCAACCAAAATCTACACATGCATGTCTATTAACTTGGGGCAATAAAAATGTTTATTTAGGGGACCAAGTATTCCCACCATTATTATGTAACGTTAAATGTTCATGAATTTTATGAATAACTTTGTGAGTGGTTCTACAACTTAACAACTTTAAATTTTAATATGATTGGTGATGGGGAAAAGACTAACTATGCAAACAACATGTAAATGGATAGTGAGGGGACAAATTTGGAACATCAATGTTTATTGTACTCCAAGTTCTAATATGTTGATGAAAAACAAAATGAATCAATATGAGTGTTGGTCAATTCTTCTTATTTAAAAAATAACATTTTATCTCAATTTTGACATTAATGCCAAGAGTTTAAGCTTAATTACCCAGTTAGGTTGTAATTATGCTAAATTGGGTTAGTTAGGTTAATTAATTTGGCTTGAACCAATTTGAATGTGAATGTGGTTCAAAATATTTGATTTTGGGATAAAATCCCATGGTGTGTAATCTCAAATCACCAAATTCTAAACATAGTTGTTTCGTTTTTTGCAAGTTTTGTCTTATGCATCGATTTCATTTTTGCTTTGCAAAGTTTCTATGTTTTTCGTTTTTCGTTTTATGTTTTGGGCTTGGATTCTTGTGTGTGTTTGTAGGTGAGCTTCATTTTGAATTTGGATGTGGTGTACCACTAAGGGTGTTAGTGTGTTATGTGTTGTGAGTGTGATGGCAACTATAGTTGTAGGCGTTGATATTGGTGTGCATGACACTAAAAACCTTTTTGGCAAGTTTTTCAAGTGCAAGTTTGAGCCCAAATTTTCAAATTTCTAACCTCTTGATTTTGGTTTTGGCACGTTTTTTTCAAAACCATGAACCTTCGAACCCAATTTGAAAACCAAGTTTAGTTCCATGTACACATTACACAACCTCCTTATTGGAGGTTGTATAGGTACAAAATCTTGCAATTAATTAAAGTGGGGATCATATAGATATGGGATTTTATAATTAATTAAAACCAATCAAGTACTTATAGAATTTAGCCTACTTGTCAACTTTTCAAGAAAAAAAAACATGCTTATATTAAAAACACGAATCTCTTCATGATTTTTTTGGAAGGATTTGGTTTTAGTTTTGGATCTAGTAAAAGGCTAGTTTCGTGGTTTGGTTCTTATGTTAATTCCACCAAAAGGGTGCTAATTCAAGTCCAAATCACAATAACTAGAACCTAACCCTCTTTAGTTTAACACTCCAATTGGGGGACCAACTAACATTGGTCAATAACTTCCCCTTGTATCTTTGTTCTTAGGTGTTTCCATGGTATAATGTAGATAAGAACAACTATTATAGTTTTATAGTTTTCATTGCAAGCCACAATTGAATGATATGGGGAGATGATTGGAAATGATTTAAGGTCAAAATGTGAAACTAAAAGTGGTTTACATCTTAATTTAATCATTATGTTGAAAAATTAATGCAAATAAGAATGATGTAATAGTCATGTGGAATACATTTGTAACATATAATTGCTTGTCATAGAATGGTTGTTTTAACAAAAGGATTAAAAAATATTTCTTTTGGTTGGAATTTGTCAATGAAATTTGCATATCAATGTATATATGTGCAAAAACAATCTTTCATCAATTTCTTTTTCAATTTCTTTTTAAAGCATGAAGCTTATATGTAAATTATATTTAAATCTTTGATTGTACATCATGTTACAATAATGGTGATTATTAGGATGCTTGTAAAATGTTCTTCAATTAAAAATGTAAATGCTTTAAATGTTGAATTTGTTTATCCACAAAATTGAAATAAAACTTTTGAATTAATGAAATAAATTATGTATTATTATCAAATAGGGTGTTTTAAACGAGTTTTGTAATGTGATTAATGTCAATTTACTCACTCCAACAAATACGAAACAATTTAATATTCATGATTCTGTTAACTTATTTTATTTTTAAAACCCAAGTCAACTAAATATGGTTTTGAAAAAGTTTTAAAATAAATGAATTTTATGTTGCAATAAATTTAGTAGTTTATGTACATCTAGTTTTTACTCCTTCAGTGTACATCTTAGAATTCAATCTTATGATTTCCAAAGTAGATAATGTGGGAGATTAAGGGTTTAAGGTCCCAAATTTCATGCAATCAAATTTACTTGCATCACCATATTTTTTTTCTAACTTTTAAAGTGGAGCTAGGAGCTTCCGCCTATGAAATAAATATATTGCCATTTGATGGCTAAATTGTTTTCACTTTAGTAAGCATAAAACTACTTTTGATTTTTGCCATGTAATCAAAATGCTTTCACCAAGTAAAACAAACTATCCCCATTTCTTCTATGTTGTTGATAGCTAGAAGCCACCTTTAAAAAATTATATTGATGTGTTACCCAAAATGAATGTTGTGATGGGGATTCTAGGACCTCCATGATCTTAAAAGGTGCAAGTTTTTTGTTGAATTATAGGCAATTACAATACAACCATTATGAAAATTCTTCCAAGGCATGCTTCGAAATCTCCAATGTGTTACAACAAATAAAACACTTATAATTGCAGCCTTCAAATAAAAACCTCATGACTGAAACGGTCGGAAAGATTCTGACAATCTTGATTATGGCATGATCAATGACAAATGAAATTCCCAATTAAGTGATAACCCATGTCACTTTGAATCGGTTTCCTAAAACTTCATTGTGTAGCTTATTTAGTATAGATGCACCAAATCTCATATGGATTCTAAAGTCAAGAGCCTTAATTGAAATAATCATGGGATGGTAGAGTGTGGTCTGATTAAGGTGAACATACGAAGTGATAAATTAAACACTATGAGCTGAAAAGATACTCATAATTTGGTGATGTCACTCTTGTGGAGTAGTTTAATAAACATGTATAAAACTTGAAACAAGACAATGACCTCCCTAGTGTTAGGGGGAAGGAATTCTCAATTAGACTTCCCCCATGGGAGGTATATTTTGTTTGGATTTGGTGTTCCCAGCATGTTCCTAGTGTATTTTCACCATGTTTCCAATTATTGCCAATTATGCCCCCAATATGTCTCTCAAGTTCTCAAGTGCTCCCCTAATTGTTCCCAATAGCACACTGTGTCATCCCATGTCTTTTTTGCAAAATTTTATCCATGTAACAACTAACAAGTTAACTTACATAGCTAAACCAAAAGGAAAGGCTACATCTTCTAGTGGGGTAGCCTGTGGTGTTAGCTCAACAATAAACTGTTTACCAAATTTATTTTTCTCTCAAAATCAATTTTTGTGATTGAACTGAATTTTCAATGACAGAAACTACTCAAAATTCAATATCTCCAGCACTGTAAGTCTTTTTCTTTTTCAAATGACCTCATTAAATCCCACTCACTAAAGGCTTTCCACCAATAGGAAGAGTGCACCCAAATTCCCTGACAATGGGGGAGAAATTATTGTGAAAGAGCATCTCGAGCGGTGCTCGGTATGTGATCCTGCACAGTAAAATTGGATGAAGAAAATCCAGTGTATTCCGGTTTGGCTCAGGGAAATGGTTTTGGCTCTGCATAGTTACGTAAGTTGCCATGCTGGTACAAGGAGCAGCAGCGCTGTGCACCTGCAGAAAAGAGTGTAATAAATATGATCTAACTGGTACTCAGTGTTTTTGATTGGCCCATCATAATGACTCGTCCAGGTGGTTTGCTATTAGTAGCTCCCCACCTATTTGCCGTCCCAGTTTCAGTTTTATGGGTGGGGTTGCAAAATAATACATAACTAAACTTGGATGTGAAAAATATTTTCACAAGGTCACATATTCAGCACCGCTGGAGATGCTCTGAGGGTGAATAAGCTGGTTTCATAATGTTTCAATATTTAATAACTTCTCCACCATTATAGGGGAATTATAGAGGCATTGTGGTTTGAGAGATCTCAATGTGACAAACAAACAAACCCTTTTGATAAAACCCTGGTAAACTTCATAGATAGATTTTTGAGAGACAGTGCTTTCTCTTATTGCCCCAAGCTAATGGAAGGGCATGAGTAGATATGAATGTTGGACAATTGAATTAATCATGCCTATATCTTCTACTTTTTTGGGTTGTCACTTGCCTTTTTGTGCCACGCGGTTTCATATCACTATGAAATGTAAAAAGAAGTTCATATGATTAGTTTTTAAAATGAAATTTGTTTGATAAACATTACAAATAATTAACTTCAATCCTTTAGATCTTATTAAAATGAGAATCTTAAAAAATTGATTTGAAAGATTATGCAAGAATTGATTTAAATAAAAGAAGTAATTTATATAATAAATTAAAAATTTAATATAAATTTCGTTTTTGAGATATAAATTTTTTAAATGTATTTTATGCTATTAAAAAAATCAATAAGGCTTTGATGGAAATTTAATAAAAAATTATAATGAAATTAATTGTTAATTGATTAATTTGTTTGTCTGGTTGTTGCTTTTTATGTTATAATTTTTTTATTATTGCCCTAAGATAGTAGACATGCGCCTATGATTTTAAGTTTTAGCAAGCATGTATGGGGCAAACACAACTAGTTCTTTTTTTGGGTGATGGGACAATCAAAGAGCCCCCAACGGCCAAAAAACTTGACTTTGGGCACACCCATAACTAATTAATATAACTAACAAATAAATACCCACGCCCTTAGAGCTCTAAATATAAATAGCTAGACGACAGAGCCCACCCTATTGCAGTACCCACTACATGTATCATGAGACAATAAGGTCATTTTTCCATCAAGTAGCTGCTGCACCTTCAGCTTTGAATGATCCGGTAGGTTTGCATTAGCATTAAATTCTGAAGTTGAAGGTGCAGCTGAAGTGGTCGATAAGGTCCGTCCGTTTCCATTAGCATTATATATAGTCTATGCTGAAGGTGCAGCTAGGCTTCTGCCTTGCAAAACTGAATAGCAGAGCTGGAAGATCTGAAGCCATCATCGTCGGTAAGTCAAACTTCCAGAGGTTTTGAAGCAAGTGTTTTGTTTTTCAAAATTTGTGATGTATGTGGAGCTAGGCTTCTGCCTTGCAAAACTGAAAAGCAGAGCTGGAGAATCTGAAGCCATCATCGTGGGTAAGTCAAACTTCCGGAGGTTTTGAAGCAGGGGTTTTGTTTTTCAAAATTTGTGACGAATGTGGAAGTCTAGCAATGCTCCAGAAGAGCATGGAGCCAAATTTGGCTAAATGTCAAGGAGCAAAGTAGATTTTTTATGGAACCCTGCTATATTTCTGATGCCATCTTTGAAGCAAAGGTCTAAATATGGCGAATTGACCTTTCTTAATGACTTTATGCCATTTTAGCCCCAACAAAAAAGGAAAATATTAAACAGGCCAAAGGAAATGAATGCAGTCAGTACAAAAGTACTGCTATGATTTTTTCCTCCAGTCTGCCCATTTGCCCGGTTTATTTTCACCTTGTCATGCCTAGGCATATTTTGAGTCCATGTTATGCACGTTATGAACACACTAAGGGTATAAAGGGTTATGTAACCTAGTACTAGGCATATTATGTGAGGTTACAAGTGGAAAACATGCCTGGGTGTCACTTGAGAAAATATGGATGGGGCAGATGGGCAGACTGGAGGAAAGAATCGTAGCATCTCTTTTGTACTGTCTGCATTCATTTCCTTTGGCCTGTTTAATGTTTTCCAACAAAAAAACCTTTGTAGGATTCCCAGCCCGCCTTTTTTTGGGGGTCATACACAGGGTGAGATTCAAAAACAAGCTGCAAAAAAGTACATTAGCATTCAACGTGGGGTGAAACTCATTTTGATGGTTTCCTGAGTTTCATCCCGTCTTTCTTTTGTCCTGAGCGCCTCCACTGCTGTTACATAGATTTTCACTGCTCCTACCTGTACCTTTACAGCTACTATAATTCCTCTCGAACCTTGTGCATGAAATGCTCAGATTCAGCATTTCGCACTGATTTTCAGCATTTCATGCTAAGGTTTAATAAAATTTCCTTACTTTGCTGATATTACTAAACGAGGCGAGGGGTTAGGGGTGAAGACATAGGTGAAGACTTTATGGATATCTTTAATGTGCAGCTACTCATTGGAAAAATGCTGTTAGACACACCATCGTTGACTTCATCCTTATTTAAATTTTTTAATACATCCATGAACTTTGATGTGGTGGACAATTCGGTACTGATCAACTTGATAGATACAAAGGATTTAATGCTCAGCATCATAGTAAAAAAAATGTCATTGCTTCCTCAACCTAACATTGTTTTTGTATGGCAAATTTCAAGCAGGACATCAAATTTTCATCATCAAAGTTCAAAATAATCAGGTGCAGGGTAACAACTTCAGAGGTGGGCGTTTAAAAAATAAGTGGCTCTCAGGTCAGCCTAGTGGAAAAATACTAAAAATACTCCGTTATAGGAGGAAGTGGGTATCACTAGATTTTTTTTATGAAATGGCTGCTAGAGCATTGAAGTTCATCTCACCTTTCATAAAGCACCTCTAGAAATTGCATAGTGTATTTGGAGGTGACATTTAAAAGCCAAGATTCACTCCACTTCGAGAGAAGCATCTTGTGTTTTCAAGGAAGAATATTATATTTTAAAATGTTTTTTCCTTATATGAGTAGGTTCTTTTCTTTCTTCTTGTTTTAGTTTTTAAGATGAAAAAAATTCTCGCATGGTCTTTTGATATTTCTTTACTTTCTGCTTGTGTGCAGGAACTGAGCAGATCTGATGTTGGAATACCAGGTCCAGCCTCGCTCTTTGAGGCTGGACTGTATACGATAAGGAATCCTTTTGAGGCTCTTCCTGGATGTGAGGACCTGGCCAAGGGCAATCCACCAGGCTCAAAAAATCCAGAAAGTGCCAAAAAAGGGATTTCTTTCTCAACATAATGAACTCTTAAATTTTTAAATTTCATGAATCTTACTAAAGCATAAAGTAACTTTTGTTGAATTTTTTGAATTGTGAAGTTCTGAGTAGTGTGTTGAATGACAAAGATGAAATTAAAAGTTTCCATGCCATAAAAGAACTATAAAATGAAAAACAGGAAAAAGATTTCTTTGTGGGGTTAATGTACAGTAAGGCCTTTGGTCCAACCAGGGCATAGTCGGAGTTTGTGTACCGCTTATTCTTGTGACACACTGGACTTTGGGCTTTTACCTGCCACTTTAGCCAGGGAGATTAGGAAGACAAAACTATGGGACAATGGTGTACACTACAAACTGTCATAATTTGGGCCACATGTTCACAAAGTCCTCATAATTGTAAAAACCAATGCCTGCCAAAAGGACTTAATGGACGACCAATTGATGCATCACCAAATGTTTCTTCACTAGCAAGTTAGCCCAACCTTTAAAAGATTGCTACAAATTCACTAGACCAGTGAATTCATTACTTCTTCACTAGGTCCCATTAAGTGTGACAAATGAATTCACTCAAAATCCAATGACATCACTTGATGTATAAGGGAATCCTTTGTTGTGTTGGACCAATTGGGCATGTGAAGAATAACTCTTCCACACCTTTGGACAATTTGGCATAGAAACAGGCTCAACCACATGTCTTGAATTTAAAGCAAGCAAGTCATGTCCAAACAAAAGACAATTGGGTGCCTGGCGCATTTTGTTAGAAAATGTTATCCATCTGCTTGTATTATATGTTTTGATGTTATGTTATAGTCGGTCACCTAAAGCTTTATTGGTGTCTTATTTACTGACAATGGAAAAAAATTGTTCTCAGGAAAGCATGGGTCATGAGTGTTGCCTTTACGTTTATCAACTGAAAACAAACAGCGGAAAAAAATTGTTCTCAGGAAAGCATGGGTCACGAGTGTCGCCTTTATGTTTATCGACTGAAAATGAACAGTGGGAAAAAATTGGTCATGAGTGTCGCCTTTACCTTTACCGATTGAAAATGAACAGTGCAAAAGATTGTTCCCACAAAAGCATGTGCCTAAGGTTAAGATGGATTGTGAGACCCACCAAAATCCATGTTGAAGACCACATCTAGAAATCTCAAGTGCATTTGTGGTGCATATTGTTCTTCTCATGTTTCCCATGTTGCATGGTGTGTTTTTGTTTAAACCTCTCACTTTGGCCAATAACACCACCTAGTTGAACCAAGTTTGATGGTTTGGGTCTTGTTGGAGAATTGTAGACCGAGTTGGGGCACGATGACATTATTGAGATTGAACAAGTATACTATGACTTTTCTCCTCATTTTCTTCCTTGTGCAAACTTTGTACACTATTCGAGTTATGGTTTTTTGTAGCTTCCTTGCTTGCTTTTAAATTGTTTTTATACTTAGATACGTAATCATAATGTATGTGTTCAAGTTTTTTGTTTAGTGGGTTGAAGCTCCAACTTCTATCTTCCAATTGAATTTGTCTTTTCAAATTTTGCGCTAATGATTATTTTTTGTCAAGTCTCTTCTAGATCATTGGAAAGTGCATGACAATGTTTTGTGGTACATTTTTCCCTTTCATACACATCTTTCGTAATAATGGGTCTGATGTATTGTCAATTGTTTCATGAAAATTCATGAGTTACATTTATCGACACATCCAAGTTGATTGTTTTGCCTAGTTCATGTTTTAGACGGTTAGTTTGAATAATTTTCAACAAATTTTTGTTGCTGTTATTTTTAAAATGAGCTTTGTTCGACCTAATGTTAATCACGTTTTCACCAAGTTGCTTCAATACTTTCTTTGGTTTCAACTCTTTTATGCAATTTGGCAATTCCTTAGAACGGCCAAATATTGTCGACTACCTTATGTTTTATTCTCATCCTTGTGGAACGGTTTGGATTCATGGTTCAAGGTTCGGAAAATCATCTTATTGAAAGATATCCCCTTGGATCCTATCTCCAATGCACTCGATCATGTGTTGGATGGGATGACGATGGAAAAGCTTGGTAACGATGATGGAGCCGACAATTACAAGGTCACATTCAAGAATTATGCCACCATCTATGTCACTGACCAGGCCCGAGCTTCTCACATGGTACTACTTCACACATTCATCATCCGAGATAAAGTCAAGTTTGGTATGGCAGATGATTTGTTATGGCCCAAGGGGCATTTGATAAGAAAAGTTGGGTTTTTGCATGCCATGGATCATGTGATGCGTGGGGGAGGATATGAGGTGATGCCCGAAGTTTCATGTTTCTTTGATTACTCCTCCACAGAAGTTTTGAACCAAAATTTCCTCCGATTCAGCTCAATCTGGCCTTTGGTTCTACAAGCCCGCCATTTTGATTTTTGGTCTGCAGTTGGTAGTATAATTGTGATTTTTCTTGATGTGTTTTCCTTCCAAGCAAACAAGGTGTGGAGATCAACTCAATATTGGATATGTTGCATAGTGAAAACGTCCATTTCGGTACTATGCGTGACAAGAGAAAGCAAGTTGTTTTGGTACACTTTTATGTCAACTATATCAAACGGGTTCACTTGTTCCAATTTTATGACAGGTGAAACTTCAAGAAAAGTGTTGAAATTGTGTCCCATGCATTCCAACATCCGACTCAATTTGAAAAAACATCGAATTCAACAATTGATTCCTCTAGAATGTGTTCCAGGCCCCTGGCAACACAAAAACAATTACTTTAAGATGCATGATGTTTGGTACAGAATTCAATTCCAAAATGGATTTACAAATAATCCATTTCCAGTCAGAATTACACTAGCAGCACCTCCTCGGTATGCTACTGTGAATCATGATTCCGCACAACTTGAAGAGGGTTGGACAGATACCAACTTCATGTATAAGGAGGAGGGTTGGACGAGAGAAGACATGGCTTATTTTTTTAGTATCCTCACAATTTGTAATGAAACCAAAGTTGGACCCCTAATTAGTTTAAATGGGAACAATGGTTCATGTTGTGATTTGTCCATGTTGATCCGTGCTGTGAAGCTTCGCAAGATCTTCATTTGTGAGTTTGTTCAAAATGAAATTATTTATGTTTCCTAATAACATGACATTTAAGTGAAATTGTCTGAACCTATTACAAAAAATAAACAAAGTGAAATCAATTCCCCAATTTTCTTTCCCATGCGGTTTCTTTTATTAGTTAGTGTTGAATTAATTGAATTTCTACTGCATTTTGCAATGAAACAAAGTTCATTGAACTATCCTTGAGGGATCCAAAAAAAGGAATGGCAATAAAACCATACAACATCAAAGCAATATGGAGCTTTGAAGATGAATTGAATAATCCACCCATGAATATGTTTTTTTACATGCAAATAATCATCAAACCCTTGCAACAAAAAAAATGAAACATTGTTGAGAAATGTCCATCAAATTTCATCACTCACCTTTGTACTTAGTTTACTTGAGCTTGCAAAATTGTATGGACCTTTGGTTTGAGCTAGAATGTTAGTAGAATGCCACTTTTTTAAATCATGTCCTCCCCAAACATAATTTTCCCCTAATCTTAACACCAACCTTAATCCCAATCCTAGTCTTAACACCACTATAACCCCTTTCAAGTTCTTTTTAAGAGTTGTAAGAATATGGGTTGGATGTGGAAACTTGTTAAAATTAGAACATTCACATGTGAGGTGAAAGAAGAAAATAAACTCCAATACACATTGGAGAACAATATCAAATATTGTGATCAATACCACTTGACACAATTTTGAAATAATGGTGAAGCAAGTTGATGGCAAGTTGTGGTATATGCATGTTCCCTTCCCCATCCCCGCTCCCTAGCCCAAAGAGCATGAAAATAAAACTTGTTTTCATAGAATACAAGACCTTTGCAAGTCAACCTAGGTAGCCTAACCTAGGTTAGTTATTTCAATAAACCTACTAGGTAGCTTAACCTCTTTTAACATACATAGGTATTTAAATTAGGTTTAGTCGACCTAGGTAATTAACTTAAGGGCATTTGCAAGTTAGAGTGGAACATTTTTGTGCCCATAATGGAGTCCATTTTAGGATTTTTCACAATGTATACTTTAAAAGCAAAAAAAAAATTGTATTTATAAAATTACTCATCTTTTTTATAAAATAATGCCACATGTCACTATAATATGCCTTAAGTTTCAATTTTTGTGAAAATTTTCATCTCAATTCCAAAAAATGTGAACATGAGGGACTTTGCCTTTATCATTATTTTTTGGTGTCATTAAAAGTCCATTAGACTTTCGTTTGACATTGAAATGGTTAATAAGGCCTCATTTTGAATTTCAAATATAGGTTTTGGGTTTTGGAGAAAAAATGGTGTTGTTTTATTATAAACCATGATTATAATGAGTCAATTTCCAACTTATTAAGGATTGTGACACTAAAACTTGTCTATGGTTAAAAGGCCCCCATGTGATGTAGAAATATTCATTTAAAACGATTTGAGTTTTTTATCACAATAAATTGTATTAAAAACATATAAATGAGTCCCTTATCATAAAATGAACAAAAAAATTGACATGAGACATAATCCAATCCATGAGGGTGTAACAAAAATTATGTAGTGATGTCCAAAATGGACACTCTACCTTGCAAACACCTTTAATTAGTAACCAATTTGTTACCTAGAATAGCCTAGTAATACCTAGAATAATAACTAGCCTAAGTAAGTTTTAGAGTAACCTAAAGTAGCCTATGGTAACCTAGGGTAGACTAGAACTTAAACAAGTTTGATTTGGGTGCATGGTACCATTAAAAATCACAAGGAAAACTTTCAAGAATGGTTAACAAATATTTACTAAATATTTAATAATTGTTTTTACTTTGCATTTTTGAGTTTTATTCCTATTGTTACATTCATGTAACCAATGGTTTTGATTGTTTGCAAGGAATAAGATAATAGGTTTAAAGAAATCATGTTCATGAAGTGAAGGTAAATGAATTCTAAGAATTATTAGATATTGCGTCCTATTCCACTATGCATTCCACCCATTGTTGAATGGAAGTTTTGAAATCTACTCTAGTAGTTTAAGACTTTGTCCTAGTGGATGTTGTCAGGAAGTGGGTTCCATGGCAACATTTCCATTAACAATTTCACCCAATAACCTATTGGGCGGTTGCTTGTGCATTTCCACTACACATTTTCATTCATCATCGATGCAACATGTAGTGGTTTTGGATGTTGATATTTTATTTACAAAATTATTATTATTCTTCTTTTTAAAAACATATAACCTATATACAATAATTGTATGGTCAACATATGAGATGCAAAAGTGAATGTAGAACACATATATGATCAACATACATTCAAAATACAGTTTTTGGTATGAAGGTTTGAACCTTGGTCTCCTTGGAAACCATCCAAGGTTTTTGCCATCCAACTACCATTTTACATTGTAATAAGGTATGTCTAAAATTAGATATACCCACTTACAAGTTAATTTCCACTTTGCAATTTCCACTTTACAATTTGCACTATGCATTTACACTTTGCAATTTCCATTGTGCATTTACACGTGTTATAATTTTCACTTCATAATTATCATTATCCATTTCCACTTTGCAATTTTCATTGTGCATTTCCACTATGCATTTCCATTGATCCATGGAGTTTCAAACTTCAAATGAAAATTTTGTGAATGAACATCAAGAATAACTCAAAATTTTGTGGGAATTTCATAAAACAAAAAATATTTTGTTTGAATCCAATTTATTCCCTCTGGGTCCGTGGTGGCATATAAATAGTAGTGCAATTCAACAAGATTTTTTCACTAAATAGTCATTACAATGGAAATTGATAATCAAATCCATCCCAAGATGTTGTTCCATGTTGGTGTTTCCACTCAACAACTAGTTTGGTGGTCAGCTTTAGTGGAGTAAGACACAATTTTTAGTAATGAAAAATGCCATAATTCTTGATGGACATCACAATAACTAAATATTCATCTTTTTAATAGAAAACCATTGCAAACATATATTATTTCACAAGCCCTACAAGTACCTACCGAAGTTGACCTTACACTAAAAATAATAATAATTTTTTTTTTATTCTTGTGGGCCTTGGATCATGAATACTTTTCTTCATGTTCAATCATAACCCAAAAATTCAGTATGTACACATTTTGATGCATTCAATATTTCTTTTAGACATATGTCATATGGATCTCCTCCAATAAAAATAATAAATGTACAAGGTCAGTAAAAGAATTCTTAAATACTTTCTATCAACTCATTTTTGAATTTTATTACATTCCTAATTTTTTTGATATAGGAACTGTTAAAAGGAACATTAATTTACATGTCTAAATTTTGAATAACATGGGGAATTAAAAAATCCTTGATGTGTTCATTATAAAAAAATATGAAACAAAAATCAAATATTGTACCATTTAAAAATCACACATATTTATTGAGATCACGGTGGTCAAAGAAAATGATAATGTCATATTATTTGTGGTACCACCTTATAACATGTTCCGATATAGTAAATTTATTAGAGTATTAAAATTTGCAAAATCATCACAAGTTAACTCAACATCTTCTATTGATATGCATGTAATGGGAAGAAATATGTAGGTGTGATTGATATGACTCAGCTGATTTTTAGCTTTCTTGAATTTCTTTGATGCAACACTTTGAACTGTGGATTATTGGATCTAGTGGTATTTTGAATATATTTGGAACCTTTGATTGTAAATCTAATCAATAGTTTCAATTTGCATTTTTAATGTTGATCCCCTTTCCATATGCTCTATTTTTTCCTTGTTCTTTGTTTTTTGCACATCTAATTTTGAACCTAGTTCTTATTCTTCTATTTGTTTTATGTTATCTTTGAAACTATTTTTTTACAAGTTAACTTTTAAATTCAAATTATCATTTTCTACATGTTCTACTTTCATTAATAGGTTTGAATTTCCTAGCACCACAACCTTAGGACCTAGGAATTATAAGCAAAGTTGGAACTATTCTTCTACTATGGTTCATAGGGAGGATTTATTTAAAGCTTAAACTAAAAGTAGAAAATGATCTATTCATTTGATGTAAACATTGCTTAAGTTTAAACTTTAATTTGTGTGTGTTTTTTTTTGGAAGGAATGCATATTAGGAATCTTTAAGAACTTTCCTTTGGGGACTAATAAATGTGCTACTTTGGAGGATTCAAAAATATGATGTCTTTTATTGATCCTTGTGCATTGTATCCTTGTTAAGGTTTAGGGTTTATTGATGAACAATTACATGTTTTTTAATGTGAACCTAAGCCCCCATAACCAAACATTCTTTTTTAAAAATTTTATTTACTTATTTTGGTTTTGATTTGTGAAAAAAATCCATCCCACCCTTAAGAATGTGTTAGTCTTTCTTATCACCAAACATTTTTTTCGTATTTTTGGGTTTGGTTTTTTGAAAAAGAGTTCAACCCACCTTTAAAAATAACATTGCCACCATATTTGTTTTCAAGTATGTGCATTACAATGTGTTGGTCCTCTCTTGTCACCAAACATGACTACATATAATACTGAGGCATTTTTTTGGTTATTGTTTTTCCCATGCCCATAACCACACACAATTTTTAAAAAAAATAAGGATAATATAAAAAAGTTAAACACATTTTTCCAGATTAAGCATTGAATCAAAAGGTCACATTAAAATGTTTATGGGAATGAGTGTGACCATTGACTAGCATTGGTTTACACAATAAGGGTGTTGAGTCACCAAATGATGTTTAGTGGGGCACATGTTGACCTTACTGAATTTTACAACAAACTAAAATTAATCACCAAATTATAAAGTTCAGCCTACATACTAGTTTTTCAAAAGTTTTCAATATGCCTAGATGCTTAATAGGATTGAAACTAGTGTTGTTCGGATATATCAAAATTTTTGGATATGAACCCAAATAGTACCCTCATATGCATGTATTCATATCTAGATTTTTGTTTTTCAAATATTCATCCTTATACATATTTGGCATAAAGTGCTCATGCAATAATCGATGGTCGTGCATATTTTGGTGAGAATTGCCCGTACCGCTATGCCTATTCAGGCACTCATGTATGGATGTGTTCGAATATGCATATTATGATATGCATATCCAATGCATAACTGGTGCATTTTGACATATAATTGGTTAGGGTTGGATGGAGATGGAGTTCATAGCGTTTAAGGTTTAGTGTTTTACACTTTGCACTCAAGTTTTGCCAACAAAACTTTAAGTGCAATGTGCAAAATGTCCTCTATTGACTTCATGCTCCTTGTGATTTGTGATATTTTGCAACAAACTTTTGAGTGCAAAGTGTCTTTTCATCTTTTTTGTGTTATCTTCTTGTCTTCTTGTCTTCTTTCCTCTTTGCTTTAAGTGCAACTCTTTAACAATGCATTGTGCATGCATTGTATCCTATGAGGTGAGAATGTGAGTGTTTTCTATGAAGTGAGAATGTGAGCATGGTTTGAGGTATGAATGTTTTTTTGTGAGGTGTGAACATGTGAGGTTAGAAATCTCTTTATGAGTTTAAAGTTTGAGGTTGAAGGTGTGAGGTTGAAGGTTGAAGGTTGAAGGTTTGAAGTTTGAGGTCTCTATGTCAAGTTGAAGGTATAAGGTGTGAAGTTCTTTGTGAAGTCAAAGGTCTAAGGTTGGAATGTGAAGTCGAAGATTGAAGGTATGAGGTATGAGGTTTTTGTGTCAAGTCAAAGGTTTGAGGTCAACGGTTTGAAATGTGAAGCTCTTTGTCAAAGGCTGGAAGTATCTCTATGCGAGGTCAAAGCTTTGAAATCTAAGGTCTAATGAAGTTGGAGGTCTGAACTTTGAACGCTCTCTTTGTGAAGTCTGAAGTTTAAGGTTAGAGTGCTTTCTATGAGGTGTAACATTTGAGCATTCTTTGTGACATTTGACCATTCATCGTTCTTTGTGAAGTATAAAGTTTGAACATTCATGGTTCTTTGTGAAGTCTAAGGTTTGAACATTCAACATTCTTTGTGAAATTTGAACATTTAACATTATGTTTGAGGTTTGAGGCTTATGAAGGTTTATGAAGGTTTGTGAAGCATTGTGAGGTTTGTGAGGCATTATGAATGTGGGTGTGTGAAATTTGAGGTATGAGGTGTGAGTTGTTTAAGTGTGGCCTCTAAGGTTTTCTTGCTCCTTTAGAATTTTGGTGTTCATGATGTTGTTGATGTCCATGGTTGATATTGATGGTTGCTGCATTTGTTGAAACACTCTTCCAATTGGAGCGTCTATAACTTTGGTGGAGATTGTAACAATTTGCTTTGCAACAACACCTTTACATCAACCATTGGCAAGGTAAGTTTTCAAGCTCCTCTCCTAGATTTCCTGTGTTTTGAAATTTTTTGCTTTACATTTTTTACACTGCTTTCCATTTGTCTATGAACCTTTTCCAACTAAATTGTGAGCTTCCATGCATTGTCCTGAATTTTTATTTATTTTTTGCACTTTGTTGGTTTTTTAAGGTTAGGTTATAGTTTTTATTCTGCAGCCTTGAATGATGGTGAAGATGATGATGTGCAATTGGTTGAATCCATTGGTGGTATTGATGGAGACCACCAATACCAAAAGCATACCCTAATTTCCCTAAAGTTTCAGTTTTGATTTTATTAAATTTTGAATGACAAAATTGTTTAATATTTAGTAACTCTCACACTGTATGTCTAAACATTAACAAACCATGGTGCATCCATTCTCATCAAGGCCTTTCCAACATATCGAAAACTCTTTGCACGTTTGGACAATGTCAATGGAGGGCACCTTATATGATTTAATCAAGCATTAGTAGCAAGTAAAGGTGGGCATTTCACTTTTTGAAATTTTCATGTTACTTCTGTTTTTTTTTAAATTACTATGAAATCCAAGGGGTACCTAGTTGGTACTTGCTGGTTATCATGGTAAAAATAATTTAAAAGCAAGATGCGAGTCAAGTTTTACACTCCCTCAAGCTGGGCCATTGCTAAGATAATTGACAATTGACTACCACCTTGAGGACTCATTATTTCATGAACGTCTCAAGCTCTAGGGTGTTTCCCTACACCAAGAGTGCAAGGAGGGGTGATGTGGTTTAGAAGATCTCAACTTGACAAACAAACAAACTACATTCCTTAACGGATGGATTACCTCAGCAATTTGAGAAAGAACAAAAGGACCCATCCTCACAACAGACTTCTACACAAGTTATGTTTTGAACAATTTCAAAGTTTCAAATTCTCAAAAATGACTCTATGATGCTTTAAATGCATAATTTCCTCAAAAGGCTTTTACCTCAAGTAAAGTAGAAAAACAAAAATCGGCATTAAAAAGATCAACAATAAATGCACACTCTGAATCATGAAACTATTTAATATCTAGATCTATGAATTATTTTGAAAGCCACTGTGGCTCCTTGTCATGCCAGGCTTTGTTATTGATTACATTAGGCTAGTTGGTGTCCCAGTCTGTACTCTGTCTGTATATAGTCTGTAATAATTCAATGTTGCCCTTGAATTCAACTATTTTCAAATTTTCAATTAAGATTCTGCAATTCGCTTTATATACAAAGTAATGGAAGGAGAAGAAAACAAGCAAAGTTGACATTATAGCTACAGACAAAAGTTGGGTGGGTGGTATCTCAGAACACAGGCCAGTTATAGCCTTGGATCCCTGCAGGCTATATGCACCAAAAGATGGCATCTTGACCTTACAAACATGCTTTTGTGGGACAATTTTGCACCATTCATTTTCAGTCGGTAAAGGAGACACTCATGACCCATGCTTTCTCAGAACAATTTTTTTCCACTGTCCATTTTCAGTCAGTACATAAGACATCAATAAAGCTCTTGATGAACGACTTAAACATAACCTCAAAACATATAATACAAGCAGATGGATAACATTTTCTAAGGCACCCAATTGTCGTTTGCTCATGACTTGCTTGCTTTAAATCCAAGGCATGTGGTTGAGCCTGTTGCCTCAAAACATATAATACAAGCAGATGGATAACATTTTCTAAGGCACCCAATTGTCGCTTGCTCATGACTTGCTCGCTTAAATCCAAGACATGTGGTTGAGCCTGTTGCCATGCCAAATTGTCGAAAGGTGTGGTAAAGTTATTCTTCACATGCCCAATTGTTCTAAAGGTTGGGCTAACTTCACCAGATACATGTGGTAGTGCGTCAATTGGTGGTCCATTAAGTCCTTTTGGCAGCCATTGATTTCTATAGTTGTAAGGACTTTGTGAACATGTGGCCCAAATTATGACAGTTTGTAGTGTACACCATTGTCCCATATTTTTGTCTTCCTAATCTCCCGGGCTAAAGTGGCAGGTAAAAGCCCAAAGTCCAGGTGTTACAAGAATAAGTGGTATACAAACTCGGGTTATGCCCTGGTTGGACCAAATGCCTTACCATACATTAAGCCCACAAAGAATTTTTTTTCCTGTTTTTCATTTTACAGTTCTTTTATGGCATGAAAACTTTTCATTTCATCTTTGTCAATCAACAAATTACTCAGAACTTCACAATTCAAAAAAAATCAACAAAAGATACTTTACGCTTTAGTAAGATTCATGAAATTTAGAAATTTAAAAGTTCATTATTTTGAGAAAGGAATCCCTTTTTCGGAATTTCGTGGATTTTTTGAGCCTGGAATATTGCCCTTGGCCAGGCACTCACACCCAGGAAGAGCCTCAAAAGGATTCCTTACCCTATCCATTCCAGTCTCAAAGACTGAGGTTGGATCTGGTATTCCCACATCAGATCTGCTCAGTTCCTGAACACATACAGAAAGTAAAGAAATATCAAAAGAACAGGGGAGAATTTATTTTTCATTTTTAAAACTAAAACAAGAAGCCAAAAAAAGACCCTACTCTTATAAGGAAAAACATTTTAAAATATAATATTCTTCCTTGAAAACAGAAGATACTTCTCTTGAAGTGGAGTGAATCTTGGCTTTTAAAAGGTCACTTCTAAATACACTATGAAAATTCTAGAGCTGCTTTATTAAAGGTGAAATGAACTCTGATGCCCTAGCCAGCAATTTCATTAAAAAAATTTAGTAATACCCGCTTCCTCCTATCATAGTATTAATAGTATTTTTTGACAAGGCTGACTTGAGAGGCACTTATTTTTTAAACGCCCTGCTTTGAAGTTGTTATCCTGCACCTAATTATTTTGAACGTGGATGTTGAAAATTTGATGTCCTGCTTGAAATTTGCTACACCAAACAATGTTAGGTTGAGGAAGCAATGACATTTTTTTTAATATGATGTTGAGCATTAAATCCTTTGTATCTACCAAGTTGATCAGTACTGAATTGTCCACCACATCAAAGTTCATGGATGTATAAGAAAATTTTAAATAGGGATTAAGTCATAGTCGACCATGGTGTGTCTAATGGCATCTTTCCATTGTGAAGCTGCACATTACCTCAGCAAAAAGAAAAGGCGGGCTGGGAATCCTACAAAGGTTTTTCTTGGGGGGTAAAATCACATAAAGTCATCAAGAAAGGTCAATTAGCCATATTTAGACCATAGCTTCAAAGATGGCGTCAGAAATATAGTAGGGTTCCATAGAAATTCTACTTTGCTCTCCGACCTGGTGCCAAACTTGGCGCCACCCTACCTTTTGGAGCATCCCAAGTCCACAAAAATTCTACTTTGCTCTCTGACCTGTAGCCAAACTTGGCCCCATCCTCTTCTGGAGCATCACAAGTCCACATACCTCACAAATTTGAAAAACAAAACCCCTGCTTCACCTCGGGAAGCTTGACTTACCAACCATGGATTCAGATCTAGTGAAATATGAAAAACAAAACCCCTGCTTCACCTCAGGAAGCTTGACTTACCAACCATGGATTCAGATCTAGTGAAATATGAAAAACAAAACCCCTGCTTCACCTCTGGAAGCTTGACTTCCCTGAGGATGGCTTCAGATCCACGAGACACTAAATACCCCCATCAAGCTCTGTTGGACACTTGTTTTTCTTGTCTTCTTGCACATGTTTTTAGGCCCTGCATGGTTCTGCATAAAACCACACATCACAGTTCTACATGTTATTTTTATTCTGCAAAAGAACATAACATTGTTCTTTTTAATTAGTAACTACAGTAAACCCGTTTTATAATCATACCTTTAGTGAACACTTTTTTTTGTGACACCAACAAATTGTGATTTAAATGTGTATAGTCACATTCCATATAAACCCTTATCAGATTGTGACTATAGGCAATCAAAATTTTACAAAACAACCTTTTTATGTTAGAATAAAGGTGTCAATTGATTAAATTTCTTATATAAATTATTCTACGTTTTACTATGCATTATTAAGTTTTAAGAAAGTTATGATTTTTTATTTTTTTAATGTGATGATTTACATCAAGTTTGAGCTCCTAAATTATTACCTTGTGTATTTTGTCAATTAGATTTTTTAAATTATTATTATTATTATTATTTAGCAAGTTCGCATATCTTTTGCTTGTCTACATTAGAAAGTTGCTTTTGTTTTCTCTTGAACTAGATTCATTTTTGTTAACTTGCACAAATTAACACAAAACAACACTAACATTGTCAAACTACAACCAACAAAACCCTAATATTTATTCTAAATTTTCCCCATTATAATCGCATTTTTCAAAAAAAAAAAATTGCAAATATTTTGTGCTACTAACGAGTGTGATAGTGATTTTAAAGAGTGGTGTTTCTTACTAAAAATTGTGTGACAAAAACAAGAATGTGACTAAAACGGGGTGATTATAAACGGGGTTTACTGTATTTTATATTTTAAATACAGCTCAGCGGACACTAAACTTAATCCTTCCAGGTGTAAATCATGCCACAGACCACTGGCATAGATTCAAGCAGTGAGGAGAAAGTGCTTTCTTTTCTATTTCTATAACTTCCACAGTGCTCGATGAGGGTATTTAGCATCTTGATTCAAATCCTCCAGCTCTGCCTAGCTGCACCTTCTGCATAGACTATAATGCCGATGGAAACAAACGGACCTTATCGACCCCTTCAGCTGTACCTTCAACTTCAAAATTTAATGCTACTGCAAAGCAACTGGATCATTCAAAGCTGAAGGTGCAGTTACTTAGTGGAAAAACGACCTTATTGCCTCATGATACATGTAGTAGGTACTCCAATTGGGTGGGCTCTGTCCTCTAGCTATTTATATTTAGAGCTCTAAGAGCTTGGGTATTTATTTGTTGGTTATATTAATTAGTTATGGGTGTGCCCAAAGTCATTTTTCCTTTGGCCCTCGGGCCTCTTTGATTGTTCCATATATATATATATATATATAACTCTCTCAAAAATCTATCTATGAAGTTTACCAGGGTTTCATCAAGAGGGTTTGTTTGTTTGTCATGTTGAGATCTTCCAAACCACAATGCCTCTATAATTCCCCGATAATGGTGGAGAGAGAATTATTGAATATTGAAACATTATCAAACCAGATTATGCACCCTTACGCAATAACATCGTCACCATTACAGGGGAATTTGGTTGCATTCTTGCTGTTGTTGGAATGCCTTTAGTGAGTAGATTTAATGAGGTGATTTGAAAAAAATTAGACTTATAGTGCTGAAGATATTGAATTTTGAGTAGTTTTTTTTCATTGGAAATTCAATTAAATCACAAAAAGTGATTTTTGAGGGACAAATAAATTGGGTAACCAGTTCATTCTTGAGCCAACAGCACAAGCTACTTCGCTAGAAGATGTAGCCTTTCCTTTTGGTTTAGCTATGTAGGTTAACTTGTTAGTTGTTACATGGGTAAAATTTTACAAAAAAGACATGGGATGATGCACAGTGCTATTGGGAACAATTAGGGGAGCACTTGAGAACTTGAGAGACATATAGGGAACATAATTGGGAATAATTGGAAACTGGTGAAAATACATTAGGAACATGGTGGGAACATCAAATCCAAAGAAAATCTACCTCCCATGGGGGAGGTCTAATTGAGAATCCCTTCCCCATCACACTAGGGAGGTCATTGTATTATTTCAAGTTTTATGCATCTTTGTTAAACTACTTCACAAGAGTGACATCACAAAATTACATGAACATCTTTTCAGCTCGTAGTGCTTAATTTTTCCCTTTCTATGTTCAACTTAACTAGACCACACCCAACCATCTTATGATTATTTCAACCAAGGCTCTTAACTTTAGAGTCCATATGAGATTTGGTGCATCCACCCTAAATAAGCTACACAATGAAGTTTTAGGAAACCAATTCAAAGTGACATGGGTTATCACATGATTGGGAATTTCATTTGTCATTGATCATGACATAATCAAGATTGTCATAGTCTTTCCCATCGTTTTATTCATGAGGTTTTTATTGGAAGGCTACAATATAAGTCTTCCATTTGTTGTAACACAATTGGAGATTTGGAAGCATGTGCCTTGGAAGAACTTTCATAATGGTGGTCTTTTTTTGCCTATAATTCACCAAAAAATGCATGTTTTGAAATCATTGAAACCAATGCATGGAGATCCTAGAATTCCCATTACAACATTCATTTTTGGGTAACACACCAATGTAATTTTTTTAAGGTGGCTTCTACCTATCAACACCATAGAAAAAATGGGGATAGTTTGTTTTACTTGCTAAAAGCATTTTGACTACATGGCAAAAATTAAAAGTAGTTGTGTGCTTACTAAAGTGAAAAATTTAGCCATCAAGTGGCAATATATTTATTTCATGGGTGGAAGTTCCTAGCTCCACTTCAAAAGTTAACAAAAAAACATATGGTGATACAAGCAAATTTGGTGCATGAAATTTGGGACCTTAAACACTTGATCTCTCACATTATCTATTTTGGAACTCATAAGATTAAATGCTATGATGTACACAAAATAGTCAAAACTAGATGTACATAAACTACTAAATTTATTGCAACATGAAATTCATTTATTTTAAAATTTTGTATTTACTTTACTTGAGCTTTAAAAAAAAAGTTAAGAAAATCATGAATATCAAATTGCTTCATATTTGGTGGTTTGAGTAAATAACACTAATTACATTATAATTTTTTTTGAAAACACCCTATTTGATAATAATTACATCATTTTTTATAAATTCAAAAGTCCTATTTCAATTTTATGGATAAATAAGTTCAACATTTGAGGCATTTACATTTTTAATTGAAGAAAATTTTACAACCTACAAGCATCATAATAATCACCATTATTATAAAATGATGTACAATCAAAGATTTAAATATAATTTAGATATAAGCTTCATGATTTAAAAAGAAAATGAAATTTTTTTTGATGAAAGATTGTTTTTGTACATGTATACATTGATATGCAAATTTCATTGATAAATTTGAACTAAATCAGATATTTCTTAGTCCTTTTGTCAAAACAACCATTTTATGACAAGCAATTAATTGTTACAAATGTATTCCACAAGACTATTGCATCATTCTTATTTATGCTTATTTTTCAACATAATGATAGATTAAGATGTGAAACACTTTTTTCACATTTTAACCATAAACCTTTTTCAATCAAGTGTCCATATCATTCAATTTTTGCTTGCAATGAAAACTATAAGACTATAATAGTTTTTTCGTGTGCATCATATCAAGGAAACACCTAAAAACAAAGATGCAAGATAAAGTTATTGAAGATAAAGTTATTGACCGATGTTAGTAGGTTCCCCAATTGAAGTGTCAAACTAAAGAGGTTTAGGTTTTAGTTATTATGATTTGGACTTGAATTAACACCCTTTTGGTGGAACCAACGTAAGAACCAAACCATGAAATTAGCCTTTTTTTTGTTAGATCCAAAACTAAAACCAAAACCTTTAAAAGAAATCATGAGCATATTCATGTTTTTAATGTAAGCAAGCTTGTTTTTTCTTGAAAAGTTGACAAGTAGGCTAAATTCTATAAGTACTTGATTGGTTTTAATTAATTATAAAATTCCATACTTATATAATCCCCACTTTTAATTAGTTGCAAGACTTTGTACCTCTACAATCTCTAATTTGGGGGACTGTGTAAGGTGTACAATATGGAACTAAACCTGGTTTTCAAATTGGGCTTGAAGGTTCGTGGTTTTGAAAACAATGTGCCAAAACCAAAATCAAAGGTTTAGAAATTTGAAAAATTGGGCTCAAACTTGCACTTGAAGAACTTGCCAAAAAGGTTTTTAATGTCAAAACTAAAATCAAATGTTTTCTTAAAATAAGAAGAATTGACCAACAATCATATTGACCATTTGTGTTTTTCATCAACATGTTAGAACTTGGAGTATAATAAACCTTGATGCTCCAAATTTCTCCTGTCACTATCCATCTACATGTTGTTTGCATAATTAGTCTCTTCCCCATCACTAATCATATTGAAATTTAAAGCTGCTAAGTTGTTGAAACACTCACAAAGTTACCCACAAAATTCATGAACATTTAGCTTTGCATAATAATGGTCCAAATACTTGGTCCCCTAAACAAAAACTTCTCATTCAATCCTACATGACTATATCAGATCCAAACTCTAAACACCTTACAAGAAGTTAACATTTTTCAATAGAAAAATGTGGTACCTAACTATTAGCACGTGTAACATCAACCATGCAAAGTGATGACGCAGTCACTTGGAATATGAGGAATTAAGAAACCTAACTTTATTGGTGTGGATTGGAAGATAAAGCAACTAACGACAAGGTCCTTAAAATAGAAGGAAAACCCTTTGGTGCTTTGTTGGCTATATAATGGTGTTACATATTATCAAGTTGTTACTGGATGTATTAAGATAAAAACATAATGTGATAGACTGGACTAAGAGTTGGAATTGGCAAATGACTGAAGTTCTCCAAATGATTGAAGTCTTACCCCATGGTCAATCATAGAAGAATTGGTCCATGCAGAAGCAGCAAGAAAGACCTTCATGATGAAACCCAACAACTTCAAGACGATAGAAGCAGTGCGTTGGTTGATGCAAAATGGCAGGATCAACACCAATTACCAAATTTATAATGCCAATGTAAGGATGCAAACGTATCTTAAGAAAAGTCACAACATGACATAACTTGTTCTATGTTGAGGAATATCATAATAAGGCATTACAAATTAGGTGTTGGTTCGTTATGCATCATAACTTGTTCTATGTTGAGGAATATCATAATAAGGCATTGCAAATTAGGTATTGGTTCGTTATGCAGGACATTAAAACCCCCCTACAAGCTTTGCAGGTGTCATTGTCATGTCATGTGCAGCACCTGCATGGTTTTAATATACAATTGGAGTGATGTCAATATAAAAACCATCTGGAGAAATCAAATTAAGATACACTTCAGCGAATGCAGCTTGAACTAGGGCATTCATTTGAGGTATGGTCTGTGAAACAAATGGCCATGGGTTCAAAACTGTCAAAGGACGAAACCTATAGAACCAAACTTTCTGTTTTGTAAAACAGTACATGTTTCATCATGCAGAATGTGCATGCACTTGAACTGCACAGGGCGCTGTGCTAACACCCACAATGTTCATAGGGGGGTGTCGCTGAACTGCGCAGGGCACTGCACTAACATTCGCACTGTTTCTAAGGGGCTGTTTTAATGTCCTCTTTTTGTTATCTTGAGTCAAAACTATGCTAGAGTCTATAGTTAGGCTTAAGGTCACAAATACCATAAATAATCAGGTTGCTAGTTGCTACCTACCTCTTTAAGTGTTTTCAGCCATTTAGCTATCTAGTTTTAGAAGTCGATAAGAACAGCCACGTTACAGACAACAGCCCAGGAAACTTGTTCCGCCGTGTCCCTTGGAAGGGCCCCAGGGGAGCGAGTCTCAAGTTGCATAGATTTATTTGGACAGGAAGGACAAGTAAGTCGCTCTAAGGTAAACCTAAAGCAAGAGTTATTCTCCCGAGACCTTTCGAGGGGCCCCAGGGAAAGGGTCTTATTTTTACATTGATATAATTGGATTCGAAGGTTCTTTAGGTCCATCAAAAAAGATTAGTAAAGTCGCCTCTACGGTGAAAACCTAAGTAAAGGCCCAAACTCGATTGCAGCACACGCAATCGCCAGAGACTTCAAGCGAACTCAGTATCTACCTACTTCAAGCGGGCCTTAGTTTCAGCAGAACGTTGAACATGCCCGTACCAACTTTGTGGGTGTCATGGGACATGTACTAATAAAAGAATCACTAATATTGACACTTGCACATGCGTCCATTATGCAAAGTATTAATGGGGTGCAAAATTCAAAGCATATGCTGACAGATTGCTCACTAAAGCCTACAAGGACCTGGAAATTAGACAACAGCTGCAGTTGGTGATTTACGCAATATTTGTTTACAGTTGTCGGTATTAACTCTTTGATTCTCCAAGAAGATATCATGCCAGGAATCGAGATATATTATGACATCTCTTTTGACACCAGCCCCAGCTTTTAAGATGCCATTGTTTGGACTATGCAACCTTTAGTGAGCTTCACGCTAACGTTATTAGTAAATTACAAATAGCATCGAAATAAATTATTGGTTTCATATCATCTACAAGTCAGAGTACGGCATAAGGGGAAGACATCTTGGGCAGTTTCTTAATAGAGGGCCCCTGAGACTCTAAAAAGGGCCCAGCCCAAGTTGGAGGTACCGCAACAAGATGCATCCCTTAGGTAAGTAAACGCCTCCCACTTGAGTAAAACTTTTGGAGAAATTTATTTCATTCTGAGCTTATAATTGCTTCTAGCGGATATGGATAAACCAACTATCCATATCTGAGAAATTAAATACCGCTAAGCAATGGATATGAATATTATTATCATATAACTACATTCAGATATCCATAGAGATTGATTAGTTTTAATTGTGATAAGCTCCATCAGACATATATACATATATAATGGTGGATATTGAAACTAACTACATCCATATCTGGGTACCATCCAGATTCATATCTGCATTTTACTGTGCGACCAGACAACACTAGTTTAGATTCGATAATTAGAGTAGGCACATTGGACCAGGCATTCTCAGCATAAATCATGAAAGATTTTTTGTTCAAAATTTGCTGGAAGGTGTAACATGTGATCAGTGAACAGGTCTTTCAACTGGAAGGATTCTTCTATGTGGAGAAGAGTTTTCAAATACAAAAACGAAAGATTTAACCATGGCATCAATTGTCTACACATTTCAGCATCTTAAAGTTCCAAATCCTCCCAAAAAGCAAAACTTTGAGAAGGGCATTTCTGGGAGAGAATGAAGGGTTGGGTCACATCAGAACGTGAGAACATCACAAGAGATATTCCCAGCAAGCATTACGTGCAAGCAACAGTTACTCATTTTTCAAAGCAATGGGATTAGGTGTCCCCACTCTCCACATGCATGTATGCAATGAGCTATGGCCTCAGGTACATGAATTTGTTACCTTCATGTAAACCTTGGACATTTTTCTCAGTGTTATTTCAGGCCTTAAATGGGGCAAGTGCCCCTATCTGGGGCAATAGGGTAGATAGGCTGGTGAGTGAACACTTAAGAACTCAAAGGAGGTCAAATCCTCACACACTGTTCCTCTGCTTCTGAAGCTCAAAACACATTTGTAACTCTCCACCTAGCCCTTCCAATGTCAATGTGGGGTGTTTAGTGTCAGGGAATTCAGTGTTTGATGATGGATGAATTAAAAACAGATTAGGATTTTGTGCTTAAAATCTTTGATTGTTGTGTCTTTGGAATACAAAAACGTTTTGTAAAGCCCTCTTTGGTGCACTCATCAGGTTTAAATCACTCAAACCAGGCTAAAAATTAGGAAAATATGGAGCTGGGATTAGAGAGGGCTCCAGAGCTTTTTTTTCAAAATGTTTGAAGCAAATTATCACTCATCCTTTTCCTATGTTTTCTGCATTGCTCCTTTACTTCTCATACTCAATGAACATTTGTAGCCCTCCAGTTTGCATGTCCGATGACATAAAAATCACTCAAATTGGTTAAAGAATGATGAAATTATTGAAAAATGTTTGGTGATAGGTACATGTTTGATGATGGGTGGTTCTACCGTAACAATCCCTGGAACAAAGATTTTTAGAAAAAGGTCCTGAACATTTCAATCCCATGTTTTGACAGGATGCAGTGGCAAGTAACTGTGGGGGTTCTAATAAGGTGCCCTTGCACTACATCATCCATGTGCTTAGTATGTGATTCGTTTATATTTTACCAGCAAAAGACCCCAGCCGCAATTATATGTTGGTTTTACACATGGTGTTGAAGGACATTTTAAACCCGTATGAACATTGCAGGTGTATGTTCCGCATTTTTGTCCGGGTTCAGGGCTCAAAACTGCAATTGCCTCTTGGAAAAACAAGTGGCTCATCAGATAATGGCTGGTGCCTCTTCTGGCAATGTCCAAACCAGCAAAAGTTAAAATAAGAAAATGTTCCACCATGGTCCCAAAAGATCCGAGCTAGTTCAACATTCCTCAAGATATACAACCGAATGACAGTCCATTGCAACACCTGTTGAAAGCATCCTCAAAACACGAGGCTAAGTGAATGTTTAGAGTAACACTTGGTGAACATTCCTCAAAATGGGGGATCAAATGAAAATTGCATCATTCTGAAGTCAATTTATTACAAACAAAATCAAATGATAATGAAATTTTACAGATAAAGTAGCTTGGGTTGTTCACATGGCATGCCACGTTGACTAGGCCTGTACAACTTTTAGAATGACATGGCATTCATGAAACATATCTGCTGACCTACTGATGCGGATGGTCGCCACCTCACTCACCTCCACATTGGATTTTTCTCCCCTACCTAGCAGGAAGGAAAATTTCCCATCATGTGAACATTGCATGTAACTTCCACAACATGGACATCTGTAACGTCTTATCGAGGATTTATCCTTGTGAACCCTTTTGGAAATATATTCAGATTGACACTTTACTAGGTTCAAACCATGTGAACTTTAGTCACATTCACATGGTTAATGCTTCAAATCAGGAACTTAGTTTCAACACTTCAACCAGTGTTGCCAGGATGTGAAGATTTGACACATTACTCAGGTTATCTGTATGGCATTTTTTTTCAAACAGTACAAAAGTACTGCTGCTATTCTTTCCTCCAGTCTGCACATTTGCCTCATCTATATTTTCTCAAGTGACACCCAGGCATGTTTTGCACTCGTAACCTCATATAATACAGCATGTTTTGCACTTGTAACCTCACATAACATGCACTCAAAACATGCCTAGGCACAACAAGGTGAAAATAAACCAGGCAAATGGGCAGACTGGAGGAAAAAATTGCAGCAGTACTTTTGTACTGACTGCATTCATTTCCTTTGGCCTGTTTAATGTTTTCTCATTTCCACTGATGGAAGGCAACGTGTTCCCGAAGGCGTTTGACGGCTATCATTACGCCTCACCAGATGGGCGCGTGAAACTCACTCGTCGCTAAGCAATGCGAAGTAGATAGCCTAGGCCCTGTAGCTGGGTTGATCTAATCATTGCAGTCACGGCAAGTTAAGAGAGTAATAAAAGAAAGTGATCAACTCCAGTTTTTCCACTAGTCGGTACAATTTGAATTTACTCATTTGCAGCAAGTCAATGAAATGTGCGAAGCACACAAGTTGGACTGTCGGAACACTGCCGGATTTGGTGGTCTGATTGTTTAGTATTGGGGGGGGGATATATCTTAAGTGAACTAACGGTTAAATGTTTAATAGGGTTCGGTAGGTTTTTGAGAATTTTAGAGGATCATTGGAAATGGGAGAACGGGACCATTATTTCCAATGTTCAGCACAATAGGGTTTTGAGTAGGCCTGAAGATTGTTTGTTTTTATGCAGACCAAGGGGATTGCAGTACTTGGTGATTTGAATTTTGGTTTTCTTAGCTACCTTGAGTGACCTTAACAGTCGTTTGTTTGTAAAGTCAGTCCTTTGAGCACTGTGTTTACTTTGGGAAAGCCTGCTCCATAGGCAGTGTCCGTATTACTTTACGTTATTTTTGGACCTTTTTTACAAGGGTAATTGTGGTGAAACTTGCACTGTCGGGGACCAATACCAGTTTTCCACTTTGACCCCACATCACGTGAAGTTATATTATTCAAGGAAACACCCAACAACCATGTGTATGATTACAGACTTTTGTGGTAAAGAAGAAACGACAATCTAGGTGAAAAAAGTTGACCACGCAAACCAAAACTAGTTGGTCCCTTCTGGGACCTGGAGTGGAGGTAGGCTTATCGCTGTCTTTTATTGACTACGTCCCTCTCTCTCTCAAGTAGAGTAATACTGCTCCTGCAGCACTAACCTAAACGTTGTCAGCTTGGGTCACTAGAGAGAGTTGACACAGACAGAGCGGATGATGATATTACACTCTTCCTCTGCAATATTACCTAGTCATTACCTATTAAGAAGAGGTGAGGACTTCGAAAATTTCACATAGCCTGTTGTTTCCAGCAACTATAAACACAGTGAATGATTGCTAGTCACAGTATGAGACTTGGAAAAAAGAACAGTACTAATTTGGAACAGTTGGACTATTTACAGGATCTTAACAGACTCTTGTTCTCTAACGTTGTAGACCAAGCTGCCCAGAAAACTGAATACTACTTAGCCTACAACATGGGGCGGGGGGGATAAACAAGCCAGCAGCAGCTGCAAATTCACTGGCATACATAAGTCTTCTTCGGCACCTGGACGCTTGCTTTCTGCAACTGATGTCCACAGACATGTCTCTGATGGATTTAATGATACAAATGAGATCGGAGGGGATTTTCAAGAGAGCCCTGTGAATTATATGGTCTTGGACTT
>Ga0209611_10000522_pt1 | contig 57992 bp, 48 predicted proteins | sample S1TSphgellanicum_3_FD_187693 | JGI IMG/M metagenome (GOLD analysis project Ga0209611, IMG submission 187693) | Host-associated microbial communities from peat moss isolated from Minnesota, USA - S1T2_Fc - Sphagnum magellanicum MG (SPAdes) (version 2) | ecosystem: Host-associated > Plants > Peat...
CCCCCCCTGGAAAAAAAAAAAAAAAAAAAAAACTTGCATGGAAACTCCATTATCTATTGTCCGACTAGAAAGTGAAGAGTGGATAGTCCACTCTCCACACCAAACACAACTTGAAAAAATTATATTTGTCACCCCATTGACCATAAATCATTTCCATGCAAATGAGGATATTTATGGGAATCACTCTGGACCCATCACATGATGACATCTTGACACACCTTAATATTAAGGTGGTCCATATGCAAGTTTTTTCCAACCACTCAATTGTGTTGGCACCTATCTTTTTTTACAAAATTTGTTATTAGAGAATTAATCAACTTACATTCCCAATTCAATATGCTCTTGAGGTCCAAGGTCCTTGAAAGTTTACACGGTAATGGTAAAAGGGTTTTTTATCGATAATCACATCTTTTGTGGTGGGAGTAGTGTGTTTTTTTGTTTTTTTCAATTTTGTGAGGTAGGTGGACTAGCCTATGGTCTAAATAGGGAAATTTCCAAACCTTTTTTTCCCCAAGTTGTAACTTTGGGGGTTGTTTTCCAAAAACATTCCTTTGTACAAAGTACCAACCCCGCCAATCCAACCCACCTTGTGTCACTATTTCTACTTGGGCAAATAGATGTATCTCGTTCAAAGACTTGTTACAACCTTGCCAAGGGATAATTGTTCCATAAATGCACGGTCCTAATGTGGAGTCCTAACATGGATGCCTTACATTACATGTTTTTACACCATATTTTAAGTGTGGTAAAAAAAAGGTTGAACTTGGGAAGCAACCAACTTGTGATTACTATGAATCACATTATGTGCCCAAAATTCTAGCCTTGTCGTTAGCCTAGGTCAAAAATGGTGATTAATAGTTTTGAAAACAGAAATTGCATGGAGCAAATGGGAAGGTGCAACACACATTCAAAGGCCCCCAACAACTTTTTTGGTGATTGGGGGTGGGGGGGAGAGATTTTTTTTTTTGGGGTCCCTACGTGTTCCGATCACATTCCTAAAAAAGTTCCAATGTCTTCCAATCTTGTTCTCCAAATTTTCAACGTGTTGCCAAAGGATATCACTAATAACCCCTGATTTGAAACCCATGTGTTTTGGCCAAAGTCCTCCCCTTCTCACTTATATAGGTGGGCCAAAAGGGGAGGTTCTCCATTTAAAAGGGGAACTTTGGGTTTGGTCATACATAGGGCAAGATTCAATAAAAAAACTTGCCAAAAAAAAATTAGTATTCAAAGTGGGGTGAAACTTAGAAAACCATCAACTTTGGTGATAAATTGAATTTCATCCTGCTTCCACGACTACTACATATATTTTCACTACTCCTACCTATATGACTACTATAATTACATTCCAACATTGTGCATTAAATGTTGAAACTCAACATTTCATACTAAGATTTAATAAAATTTCCTTACTTTGTGTGTACCACTAAAAGAGGGTATAGGGGGTGAAAGGAGGCCCAAAGAGAGGATGAAAACATGGTGATTTCAAATAACTCTATTGTGTACCAAAATTGGGGATAAAACATAAACATTAGGTTGAAAATAATACATAGGAAAAAAAAGAGAACAAATTGGTTTTGTCACCTAAATTGGTCCTCACAAGAATTTAACCCCCAATTTTGGATTTTCCTTTTTTTTCACAATTGCTATTCATATTTTCATTGAATCAATGAATAAACTCAATCTTGTGAACCAATATACAAGATATACCATTAACTTTAATTATGCCTCATTTAAAGGATGATTTCAAGGATAACATTATTAGTTTAACAATTACAGTCTATGCCTAACAAAATAATTTTCCTAGCATTGAGTATCAACCATCGATGTGTTCAACATTTGTGGGTTTAGGGTCTAAGACATTATCACAAAGTGATACTTGAAAACAATACAAATGATACTTTCTCTCAATGTAACATAACTTCAATAACTTTATGGTGTGATACAACAAATGGACAATATTTTTTAAAAAGTGACAAATTGTTGCTAATGCAAACAATAACTTTCCTTCAAGTTCCCACATGTACAAAAACATCTAGTTAAATTCTATGCAATTGATAGATTATACCATCATGACAACTAAAATATTTTACAAAGGTTTTAATGATGTGGCTAAATCTCTCCCAAGTGCCAATTACATCAAATAATGGCAATTGGTCAAACATAGTTCACAAATTTAATACACAAATATGATATAAATAGATTGATCAATTTCAAAGTCCTACAATGCATCCATGATCAATAATTCTAATTACTACCCAATAAGTAACACATCATTACCCAAGTTTCCCAATTGCGATCAAATCATTTTTCATTTCTAAGTAAGTCCAACATGAATTATAACCTTGGTCAAAGGAAACCCCTTTGCTATCTTCCCTACTAAACTATTATGCAATCAATAAAAGTGGGGTAACTGCAACAAATGTTTGTAAAACCATCAACTTAAATTAACATATGAAAAATATATGTTATCTCCATGAATTGATTGTGCCTATTAGGTGTTTGCACCAAAATTGAAGTATATAAAACTCCATATATGATTTGTGGTGACCTATAAGTCATATTTTATTTTTAAAAAGTGAAATTTACATGTCATGGGGTGATAGACATCTAGAATGGCAACAATTTGTTTGTTTATAAATAAATAAATAATAACATTATTCGGTATTGTTTATAATTTTACCATGTGATTTGCATGTAACAACTATTTCTAAAGGTGTATGATGAAGTATGTGATCAAATTCTTTGAAATATTTTGGATCTATGGTGTGATATAGGTTCATTGAATGTCCAAAATATGCACATTTGTACAAACGTTCATTTTAAGTATTAACAATGAAGTCACTTATTGCTCCTAAGTAAATGTGCATCAATACAATGGACATTTTTTCATCATAATCTTAATTACTTGGAACCAACAAGTTGTGTATATTTGTGCAACCAAATAACAAGCCTTCGAATCATATTCCCATGCTTCTTCAAATCCAAAATCCAAACTTGCAAGAATTTTCATTTGAATTTCCCATAGCATGACCATCAAGGTTGTAATATCACTTGCCATTTGCAATCCCAACCATTACAACTGTTTGTTTAGGATTTTTTCTAGCAAATGAACCCCCTTCCTTGGGGGTGGGGGGGAGAGGAACAACTTTTGCATCTCTCCACCTAATTGCTTGATTTTTGTGGTCATGGATGTGCCCAAAGTTGAGGCACAAGTTTTATTTGGATTCCATGTCACAAAAAAAGAATCCTAGTGTGTGAATTCTTATGGAGTCCTTGTGTGAGGTGATTTACCTAACTATTTCAATAATAAAGTAAAATTTTTGAATGTTTTATCATGATGGCTATTATCTATGCATGAAATGATGTTCAAACAATGTAAAATTAATTACTTATAAAATAATTTTTCTTTGGTAAATGGGCCTCCTAATCTGCACCAAAATATAGACAAATTCAACTATTGTTCATTCATGCAAATGCCTAGACTTGGCACAATTATATGGGGATGGCCAACCAAAGCAAAAAAAAACATAATAAGGTCTTTGTCACTAAGGCAACTAATGTTAAATATGACCTGAACATTAATAGAAAGGAACCATGCATTTGTTATCAACTTCCCATGATAAAGAAATCTCAATGCCATTAGATCCATGTAATGAAATTAAATAATTTGCATTGCAAGGATGATATTTTTCACAATGCCAATGTGATTGATAGAAAGGGGGCTTGCATAGATCCAAGGTTGTCAAGGTTTGTAATAATATTTGTACATGACACTATAATGCAAAAAATGTTTTCTTTCATACATTTCTAATCTTTCATTTCGTAGCATTTAAAAGCTCTTAATCATTGATTGAATTCATGGAGATGTTGTTGCATAATTCATTTAATTAACTTTCTACATCTCAAACCACCTATTTAGTTTCCAATCAAGGAACATGATACCCATTTTTTGAAATATTGGTAAGAAGACCGTTGAACACAAACTTTTTGAACCATCAGCTTCAAATCATCTTCATTAAACATGTGGTCACTTCTTGCAACACATCACCCTTGCATTTGTGATCATGAATAATGAAAATACACAATTTTTTTTCTTTCACATTAAACTATTTTTTTTTTGTAACCCCTTGCTTCTCATTGTCCTTTCTTGAACCCAAGTCTCCCAATCATGAAAGGCCCTTTATATGGAACCTTCTCCCATGCATAAACCACACCAATTTCACAAATCCAATTATTAAGTTTTATCCATGTTCACATTGGAATCTATAACTCAGACACAAAAGTGCATGTCAAGATATTTATAATTGTTGTGTTATAAAAATTCACATGTAATGGATTAGATCTAAAAAATAGATTTCAAACAAATAAGCAATTTCAACACTTTTCTTGGAATTTTTTCTAGGCACAATTTTGCTTTATTTAAAGAATTTAAACATTTGAAAACCTATAATAGACTTTGCAATAGCACGCTTAGTCATTGGGGGTTAGTTTGGAGGTGTTTTGGGTTTTGGTGTACCTATCACATTAAAAAGTGTTAATAAAAGTAAAATTTAAAACATAAGGATTCTTATGGCTTAGAATAAAGATTGGTTAATAGGTGGGCAATGAAAAATTCTAGAGTTATGGTATGGGCTTTCCATATTCAAATCCTTGGACTAAAAACCTATTTCAAACTCATAGATGGATTAAAGGATAATATATTTTACTTAATTATTGTGAGTTAAACAAATGTAAAAATGAATTAACTTCATCTCATATGTGACAAAAATAATACATTCTATGAAAGAAAAGGTCAAGTAATATAGAAATTTGTTTATGAATATTGTTTGCCTATGTAATATTGTTTATAGTGTAACAATCAAATCACATTCAATTCCAAATTGCAAACAATTTACCCTTGAACCAAATAAAAAACGACATGGAAAACTATTTTTTAACTTGACTTTAAAGTTGCAACAAAAGTGCCTACCACCAAAATGAATGTAATTCCTATTCAAATAGTCCTTGAAAAATTTGTCCAAATGTCACAAAAAACTTAAGACCCAATTTCAATTTATCAGAATCAACAAAACCCCAAGCTTTTATATAATTATATAAACCAAAGTCAATAGCTGCACAATATTTGCTTATACCAACACAAAACACCTATTCATTTGTGATTAATAGATCCAACAATTCATGACACTCTTAAACCCATATTTCTTTTGGAAAAGATCACTTAGCCTATGCAACAAAAAGTGGCTTGAAATAGGCAAAATTTATTGTATATTCTAAACTTGCAACAAGGACAGGAAAAAACTCTTACATTATGGATCAATAACCATAGCCAACACTAAATCATGTTTGTTAATGTAATCAACTCCATCCATCTCATACCACCTCAAATTTTACATACAAAGAACATGATACCCACTTTTAGAATATTGGCAAAAAGAGCCTTGAACACAAATTGCTTGGACCATTAGTTTCATATCATCTTTATTAAACTTGTGGTCAATTCTTGTAGCACATTACCTCTGCATTTGTGAGCAAATTGTAAATGTTTTTATTTAATACACATCTATTGGCAAACAATAGAAAAAAGGAGAATCCTAGTGTAGAGGTTGTTAAGGAAAATAGGTTTAGGTTTCGAGCAAAAGTTGAAAAAAAGTTTCTTGCCATTTTCATTTCTTGGTAGAGAGAAAAGGAGAATAGACAATAGGTGATGTTTATGATAGGGGTTGTTATTGGGATGTGAAGGAAATGATGCAAATATGATGCAAGCTTATGAGGAGCTTGGAGGCAATTCTTGTGCTATTGAAGGGTGGGACTTAAAGTGAAGTTCATGTTGACAACAATTATGAAACAAGTAGCAATTTCGGCGAAAAAAAATAGCAACAACAACACATGATGTGTGGACTATGAAAGTGGTAACAAAACTATATTTCTTGTTGAAGCTTGTGATGACTATGATGTCGAGTCACAAGGTGTGAAGGGGATTACTAGAAGGATGTGTTTTTGGAGAAGTTTTGATGATCATCAAATTTGTTGCTTCTTCTTCTTCTTCTTGTCACAGAAGAGCTTGTGTGATGATGATGAAACTTGTAAAAAAATCCAACTATAACAAAAGAACCCCAACCCCACAACCAACTAACATCACCACCAACAACAACACATTTCTTTTATGTTAGATCCATCTTTTTTTCCTCTTATTCCATATTCCAAAATTCCACACTTGTTACACAATAATTGACATACCAAAGAATATAAAAAATCCACATCAACAAATCAACTAGAAACAAAGAAATTCCTCCTACATATACCTATAATAAATAATGTGCATGTTGTATGTTTTTTTAGTTGTAAGTTGGTGTCTCCCCAACTTCATCACTTCTTTTCACATCTTTTGCAACTCTTATAGAAGACAAAATAATCCTTTCTTGCACTACTCCATCAAAGAACTATTATTTCGATGCCATCATTTCTCAAATCCATAATTCTCGACATGAAATCAAACACCCCCTACCTTTTCCTTTTCTTTTTTCTCCAACTGAAAGCTCAAAAAAATCATAACTTCACAGAAAAAGGTCTTAACCAAGGGAGGAATCAACAAGGCCAAATAGTGAACACGTATTGTGTGTAATTAATTGCAAAGTTGGAGCCATGTTTGTCATCGAATTCGCTACAATTGTGGTAAGTAACAAGAAACATTGTTTGTCATGTCTATAAATAGTTCCGCAAGGTTTGTGCTATAGAACAACCTCTAAAAGACACAAATAAAAATAATGCAACTCCAACCTCTTTGTCTTTCTCTTCCTTGTTATTCTTTGTTTTTGCACCTTGCATTTCTCCAACAACAAGCTTCCAAGTTTTCGAAATAAGTTACTCCAAAAACAAAAACTTGCTAAGATTAAGATTTCTACACAACCTACTTATCTTTACAACCTACCAACTCTCACTTTTTTGACCCAAATAACACATGCCAAACTAGAGTACTTAAAACCCCCCCACCCACCCAAAAAAAAAAAAGGCCCCTTCACTCCACAATGCAACTTCTCATTGGTTGCATGGAAATTCTATTTTAAAATTAACTGCCATTATTTTTGGCATGGATTAACAACCCTTCCTAAGAACACCTTACCTATTAGTTCCCAGATTCAATCCCATTGCAACACTCAAATGCCCATTTCACTCATTTGCAATAACACAACATATACCCTTGGCCATTCATCCCATTTATTTGTCTAAATAAAATTTGACCAAATTCTAGGGTCTAGATCTAATTGCAACTAAGTTCCAACCCATTTTCATTAGTTTGACTACATAAGTTTAAATGCTTATTGGGTCCAAATCTAATTGTAAAATGTAGCACAAAATCCACTTCATTTGTTTCGCCAAAAAACAAATCCCATGATTCTTTAAGTCCATTGCAAAAAAATTCACAACCTTTTTTATTAGTTTGGTCAAAGAAATATATGGGACTTTTAAGGTTTGAATTTAGTGGCAAAAATTTCCACATCCCCATTTCCTTTACCAAGGTATTTGGCTAAAAATAAATCCAAATGATTCTTTGGGTCCAAATCTGATTGCAAAATAAACAATTTTACAACCCAAATTTTCATTTTTCATTTTGTGATTTTTGGAACTTGGCCATAAGAAAAGAACTTGGATGTTTGCTTTTCATATTTCACTTTTGATGTTTATTGGCTTTGCCTTTCAAGGTAAAAACATTGAGATGCACAAAAAAGGGACCAAAGTTTGGTATCCTTACATTTTAGGGTCATGTGGGATCCATAATAGAAACATTTCTTGTCTAATTGAAGGATTCACTAGGGCTTCAGAAATCACCGTGTTGAATATTTATCATCTTTGTGAATGTCATTTAAAGGAAGCCATGTATACATATATAAACAAAGATGGAAATCCATCGACAAAAAGTACAAGGCATGTTGATGCAAATGTAAACACACGAAAGGGAAACCAAGACCATCAAAATGGTAGTAATGAAATGGAAGATGTAATGCTAAAAGGGCATCCTATGCCACAAATCAACTAGTGATGGAGGTGCATTAGTTGGTATGTGTGGAAGAGATGAAAAACTGTGACTAAACGTGGTAGCCTGTTGAAGAATCATGATGGCTTGTGCACGTTGTAGGGCTATTGACACTTGTTGCCTATAATGAAATATAACCATCAAAGGTACCAAGGAGGTTTGTTGATAGTGAATTATACAAACATGTACACAAGAAATCAAAATGGAATCAAAACGAGGATGGAAACAACTATAGGTTTCTATAGCAAGGAGAATGAAATCATCTCCTAGCATTCGCTTTGTGTAAGATCGTGTTTTGACTTGAGCAGTAATTGCCACTGCATGCATTGTCGTCATTGAAACACGTTACACCAAATCTGGATGAGTCAAATCGATAATGACAATGTTTGTTGAGGTTCGAAAATTGTTTTTGATGATGACAATAATCCACTTGTCTTTGTGTGTGGTGAGTGAAAAGGTGAGAAACCTCTCTCTTTACGTGAACTCCATTCTCCAATGTGATAGCTGCAATGGTATCTTGAAACATATCATGAACTATAGTGCACTCATTCTTGCACGAGCAACATAACAAATGAATACCCAAATCATTGATGGTATGACCACATTGGCATCATGAAAAATGCAAAACTTTAGGATGTGATATATCAAGATGAATACAAAATATTATTAAAAAATAGACAAAAAATAAACAAAATGAAAAAGTGCTAGGACAAGTTAATAACCAGACCTTTGTTACTAAACCTACACAAAAGCGAAGACATGCTCGCACAACATCTGAATCTGAAGGTGCACAACATCCAAAAAAACATCTACTAAAAGCAAAATAAATTCCTACTCAAGTAGTTGGTCCATGGGAGAAGACTGTATTTGAATGTCAGAGCCATTATACTACGAGCCTTGTTTTCTTTCTCTTTTTCCTTCTTTTTCTGCCTGGATTTGTTTTATTTCTGTCGATTTCTGTGAGCCTATTAGAAAAGCTGGAAGATGAAACAAAACTGCAGGAAACTAGAAAATCAGAGATGAGCGAGAACACGAAGCAAGGAATTATTTAGGAATGGAAAACATCATCACTAGAGAGGTTCGTAGTGAGTGTTTTTGGCACTTGTAGTGTTTGTGTTTAGGGCCTTAGTTTCTCTGGTCTTCTGGTTTACATGTATGTATGTCGGAAGAGATGTATATCGGAAGAATGGACAATGATATTTTGTTAGTACTCAAAGGTGGGATTTTTTTTTCTTTTTTTTGGGGTCTTTTGTGTGTCCTTTAAGTTTCTGCCATAATTCCTCAAATCCTTTTCGAATTTTTTATGACACGATGTAGTTGGTAGATTTTCTTAGGAAACAATTGTTGCAACAAGAGCAACAAAAGCCCTACAAACGTTTCTCCTTGTTTCCTTGTTGTGCAAGCAAGGGTAACAAGAACCAGAACAAGCAAATTTCGACCGAGATTGAGACACATACAGTGGAACTTCAATCAGTTGTTCTTGTTTACTTCGCAATTTTGTTGAGCCGCAAGAGCGAAGGCGCGATGACGGGAGAGGTGGTGTTACACGTTTACGATGTCACCAACAGCGAGAGTGGACGTACAAACTCCGCAATTCGGAGACTGAATAAGATACTGCGCGATGGCATGGGCATTGGTGGCATTTTCCATGGTGCTATTCAGGTTGCTCACCACTCATATGCAAATAGCTTCTTCTTCTTCTTCTTCTTGGTGGCAAAAAAACAGCAAATTTGGCAAAAGATACACAGTTAGTTCCTTTGAAAAGCTCTTCACAAAGGTCAAGGGTTTGAAAAGTGTGTGCACATGTTGTCTTTCTTCACATGACAATACAATTTGAAGAAAGCTTAAGGTTTGCTTGCCGAATTGTTTGGCATGGAGGTGTGTAATGAGAAATGGTCATTTGGATACTGTGAGAATGGCAAAAGTGTGTGCACATTTTTGTTAGTCTCCACATGATCATACAACTTGAATCAAGCTTAAGGTTTGCATGCCAAATTGTTTGCCATAAAGATGTGTAATAAGAAATGGTCATTTGGATACTGTGAGAATGGCAAAAGTATGTACTCATTTTGCTTGTCTCCACATGATGATACAATTTGAGGCAAACTTACAGTTTGTGTGCTGCATTGTTTGCCATAAAGGTGTGTGATAAGGAATGGTCATTTGGATATTGTGAGAACGGCACAGGTGTGTTCTGTTGTCCACCAGCAATGAACCCTATGTACACACATCGAGAAAGCATTGTACTTGGACACATCTTCTTGTCACGCAGACACATTGGCCAAATTCTGTTAGAGCTCAGCCAGGAGTGGAATGGCTCCTCTTATGATCCACTCTCCCGCAATTGCAACCACTTCTGTGATGCCTTGTGTGAACAGCTTGGTGTCCAAAAGCTTCCATGTAAGGCCCTTTCTCATATTTGCTTTGAGCATTCTTTTCCTCTCATCTTGGATCCAACGGATTGTGGTATGAGGGCAAGTAAGAGTTATTGCAAAGACTGCATTCTGCTTTGGATTATGTCAATGTCTCTTCTTTACAATCTTTCAACTTTTGAAAAATTGGTCTGCAATGTAGAGGCAGTGTAATCACTAGCTATCTACATGCACTACTGTAGTACATCAGATCTGTTTATGAATGTCTAAGTCTGTGTGAGAGTTTTAGGGTGTGATTTCCATTTTAAGTATATGCCATAATGATTTCTTGGTTGAAAATGCTCATCATGTTCAAAGAGTGCTGAATGTAGTGTATTTCAGTGGGGGAATATGGGCAGTGTGGGTAAACAGGTTTGCGAATGCAGGTGAAGCAGCTGTTGAAGCTGCAGGGAACACCATGGAAAAGGTACAGTTATTCTCTCATCTTCTGCCTACTTTTTTGTTTGGAGTTTTGTGCTCCAATTAGTGAAGAGAGAGCTGTTCCAGTTTCTGTCCAAAAGGGTTCTTCTAGAATTGGAGTTGGGTTTGCTAGGTGAAGAAGTTGTCATTTCAGGAGCTGCAAGTTTAAGCAGCAAGATGCCCTTTTACTTTTTCTGTGCCCTTGCCTGTTTGGCATGTTGGAGGATGCAGCTCCTATGAGACCATCAATGGTCGTGAGGTATCTTTGAGAATGAGATCAAACATGCTGGTAACCAGATTTGTTGTAGTAGCTGATGTTAGGGAAAGTGGACAATGTAAAATTTTGTGTGGCAGTTAAGGCAAGCAAGGGCAGAGGTGGTAACAGCAAGTCGACTAGCAAGACGCTTTTTATTCAGCAGCTGTACAACTTCTACAACTGGAGTGACACCTAACCTGTGGCTGCGGAACATGGCCACATCCAGTAGAAACTTCCGACGCGTTGGCTTTTCCAGAAACTCTTCACAACAACTCTTGAGAAATCAATCTTTATCATCAGGAATGGACAGGCAAACAGAAGATAACAGGCTTGTAAAACAGTGCAGAGATCCAAGCAGGTATGTCCCACTTTCCTAGATTGCCAGTTTCCTTTGTCCCTCCCTCTGTTTATAGTGTGTTTCTGGTGGAGACTTCATGACTTGTGCACTTAATGCTCTTGCAGTTGCTTCATCAGCATCTGTGCTGGTTCCTCTGTTCGACCTCCTTCACCTTAATTGACATTGAAGCCAATTCTTTCAAGATTTGACAAATCCACCATGTTGATTTTGGTGGATATAGAGAACAAGCATGCAATTGCTGTGACTGGTTTGAAGTTCTGTCACATGGCCTGATGCAAGGTGTACACTAATGTAGACCCATTTGCAGTAAAAGCTTTTGTGCTGTCAGCATGCAAGAGCAAACAAGACTTGTGCAATAAGATCTGTGGATACAAAACATATTTACATGTAGGTTTCTTGTGCTAATGTGCCTCCCCAAGCTGTCAAATCTAGCTAACTGTGTGCCTGGTAGTTTCCCAACAGTTTGATGGCTCTTTTATGTTGGTCCCAAACCAAACTCAGCCAGTTCCTTCAGTCTCAGTTCTTCAAATGGTTGATGTACGATTTATTGGTTTGTTGGTCTCAGGGACCATCTCTTCCTTCTACTAGTTTCTTCTAATGATTGCACAGGACCAATTGCATCATGAGCTAAAGAGATAGACATTCTGAGTTTAGTATGTGCACCAATTGAGAGCATAAATTCTACATCATTGAGCATCTTCAATAGAGTGAAACCTAGTATATTGCACACCACCCATTTCCAAAGGTTTCCTTTGAGTTGACGCATCTTCAATACAGTAAAACCCTGCAGCATAACAACAGTAGGCAAACAACAGACAACAAAAGGTGCCCACTCACACTTTATGCTACTCATCATCAAGCATCTGAACCTGGAACCAAGCAGATATGATGCTACATCTTGTCCTTTTCTAAAGTTGATATAGAATCCCTTCTCAACTGACAGGTAGACTCATCATCCAACTGCCATTGTGGGACCACAACACATGGAACACCTGCCACAATCAGAGCTCAAGGTAGGTTCAAAACACTCTGGTGTAATTTCTACTCTTGAAGTGTCACATGCTCTTAGGACCACCATGTTGTGCCCTCTGTTCAAACCCACAGCCACTTATGTTTTCAGACTTTAGATGTTTCTCATACCTTCCAATTGGCTGATGCCAAGTTTTGCATATCCCTGTTTCCTCTCCATGGCTCATCTCTGTTGCTTTGCGAGGATGCTCAATATATTGCATAGAATCTTGATCCCTTGAGTGACATCATCTTCATCATTTTGAAAACCTGTGAGCAATTTTGTAGAGCCTGAAGTGTCATCTACTTGTAAAAGAATCCTCAACACTCTATAAAATCTGTAACTTCCATCAGAGGAGAACCATCACCATCTGGATCACCTGCAAGCAACGCTTGGTTTGTTTAATATTCAAACCAAATATATAAAACACACAAACTGTTGAACATTCATGAGCTTTCATGATCACCAGCTGGTGGGTAACTTACAATTGTTTCGTGGGGTTTCAGAGTCAGGTGGATGGGCTCTAGCACCAGGTCTTGCCAAGGTAAGCGGCCTATTCAGGAGTAGCTGTAAGATCCGACCCACTCTTAAGGAGTAGGTGTAAGAACCCTACTATGCCTTGTGATCTTCATATGTCAAGGTTTATGATAGCCTTTGTCTTGTGCTGTACAATGGGTCAAGCCCACAGGTGGGGATATTCCCAAAATGTGAGGCTGGACTCAGCTATCACCTCATCCCAGGTCCCTCATTTTGAGAATGGCCCCATGCTGGGACTTTACCCGACACAGATGCCATTCAAATCTGAGTCTGATCCAAATCACTACATTGAGATTAGTGCTAGGGCCTCAGCAAAAGAATACAGAGAGAGCACCTCATGTGGAATGAGTATCAGTTTGTCCTCAGGCCTCATGGGTTGCAGAAACAGGGCTCATAAACAGCTCATGCAAGTACTTCGAGTCTTCATTCATGCTTATCATCATCACAGCTTCCATTGACCCCATCACCATCATCAATTTGGGACAAGTAGCTCCACAACCTTTTTAATCTCTCATCCAGATCAACCACCTCCTTTGTCTCAAAGGCTTCACCACTCTTGAAAATGGAATGATATCCAAAAAGTTTAGAAGAAAGATTGTGTTATCTATGGTCTGTAAGAAGAAGTATAATTAATTTCTTGGAAGCTTGTGTATCCACTCCATACAATAGCAAGTTTGAGACACTGCACTCAAGAAATGGCCCTCATTAGGTGATCCAACTATGAAGGTGCTGTGAATATACATCTTACAAGATTATTCATAAAGCATGATTCTGACAACTTTCAATTGCAGTAAAACTGTCAATCAGTGGTAGCTTGTAGCTTTGTCTGAGGCACTCCTGTGCACGAGACAATTTTTCTTTTTCAAATCTGCAAAGATCAAGCAAAGCAAAATCATTAGTGTTGGAAGCTTCAATAAATTAAAATCAACCCTAAGTTGGATTAACATCACCACGGCAGTATTCTGCTTCCAAAGGCATTGACTCCTTAGCTGCACTTGCATTCTTAAGGATTTCCAACTGCCTCTACCGGGTTGTTAAATTCATACAACAACATTGCCTCAGTGAATAGGATATCATAATTTTGCCCTACCTGGAAAATTTTCTGTCCAAAGTGTCTTGGTTTTGAGTACCCACTGCAGTGCATCTTCTTTATTCTGAGCACTTTCATGCTTCACAGAGAGTAAACTGGCAAAGCTTGGTCTCACACCCATCTTCCAGTAACCCAGTCAAGATGGCAAATGCCTCATTCACTTTCTTCTTCTCCTTTGCATTAGATGGCAATTATGCATAGGCCCAAAATTCATGCTGTGCATGACAAAGTGACTTTTTCCACCATATTGCCAAGATCCAGCACTTCCTGGTCATTGTTTGATCCAACCAAAAGCTTCCACAATTTTAGCCATCACTTCTCAGAGTTCAGCAAATCTTTACTTGCGAAATTTTCCACAAACAAAATTAATAGACATGGGCAAGTGAAGGATTGACCCAAACCAATAGCCAATAAACACCATTTGAATCAAGCAGCTTATGATGTCCTGCATAGTTGACCAACTCTTTGACAACTCTCCAATTCCTTTGCTGCAGTCACATAATCTCCCACATCCATGGTGGCTTGTGCCAGTCAACATGGTTATGGAGAATTGTGAGAACATTGGCAGGTAACATTTGCAAATGGTGCTCATAATCATTACTTGATTGGACACTCAAATTACTAGTCTCAAAATCAGCACAAGAAGTATGTTCATGATTATTGAGGACTTGATCTCCATCCTAAGATTTAATTCAAGGTGAATACAGCTGCGAGATTATCCACTGGTAAAGGTTACATAGATTTCAAATCTGTCATCATGTCTGCAAACAAAAGGAAGGAGAAAAACAGGATTCAAGGGAGAGAGAGAGAGAGAGAGAGAGAGAGAGAGAGAGAGAGAGAGAGAGAGAGAGAGAGAGAGAGAGAGATATTTAAAAAAGTACAAGAAGAAGAACTCCAACATCAGTACTAGTGCAAAGTGCAAAACTCTTCCACCATGGATTTAGGTTGAGCACCCAAGGTTCAAAATGTGACACAATTACCTGCCAAGGTATGATAAAATATCTTGAAATCAAATGCATGAGAAGTTTTAAACACAGCCTGTGTGAGTTGGGTTCACAATATGACCCAAGCCTTCTTTGGATCACAATCCAGATACCTCCTGTTGTTGCTTGAACACTAGAAACTGGTTTAGTGTTTATTTGTGAGAAATGCTCCAAAGCAACAACTCTTGAGCTGGACCCAAATTTGGCAAGTAGTGAAACCATAATGTGACTGTAATATGGAAAGTGATGGTGGTGCAAAATAGGCTGTCAGAACTTGCAACCAATACCAATGGTGACAAGTTTCTTCAGTAGCAATTGCAAGTGCAATGATCACATACATTGTACCTTTCTTTTTCTGACCTTCTATTCCACCACTTCCAAGCATCCTGCCAACTTTCCTCCACAATGACGTTTTGCTTTGCAAGAATAAAAGCAAAGGTTGAAAAACATCATGCATCGACACACAACAAATTGCAGTATAAATATATATTTATATAGTAAACCAAAATTTGTTCAGTGAAAGCACAATCGAGTAGAATAAGTTTTTGATGGATGTCACTTGTTGATCACATAAGTATAAAAATGTAAGTCAAAACCTTTTCAAATTTCATTGTCAAACCATTATGCCCTCCATTATGTTTATAGTAAATTGAGTACAAAAATTGAAATAAACTTTAAGATGACAAAAGAAGCTTTCAATTGCATTTGGAAGTACCTAAACTAGGAAAGAAGTCTATCATATGAATCTTGATAGGGATACATGACCATGCAAATCACTATCATACATTATAAGAAAATTAAATGTCGTTTCAAAGGATGTAATTGTAGAAAAGATCCCAAAGTCAACAAAATCAAGGAGATGGATCTTTTGGACCCTTTTCCATAATCACCCTCAAGTTCATTGACATCCCATGTCAATGATTGGAAAAACATATTGTAGAGTAGCATACTTGCACTAGCAAGAGAACAAAAACAAACCGGAAAATGACCATTAAAAATAATAGGCAACATACTAGGTCAAAACACAAACATTATACTTAAAGATACCACCAAGGATGATAATCATCATCATGTTTTAGCAATCAATTGAGCAAAAATTAATGACAAGATAAAATTGAATTTACATTAAATCCATCAAATTTCATGATTATGTGAATACAATAGATCAATTGAATCTTTAAAAGCTTTCACCAACTTGTCAAAATAGTTGCCTTGAACCTTTTTTGGATATAGATCATGAACCAAAAAATAAAAATCCATTTAGGAAAATAATATCTAAACTCTACTCTAGTTACCTTCTAGACAAAAAAATCATAATTAACAAAATGGATCTATACAATGAAGTCTTGTTTCAACAATGAATTCTTAATTAGATTTAGATTTTTGTGAAACATTTTCACTTGTAGCAAATTGTGCAACCATTAAAACAATAATCATATTAATAAGCAATCAAAGGTCAATAATCCATAACAAGTCCATGTTAAAACAACATTTTTCAATGGGAGAATAAAAATGAATGTTTAGCTTAAAACAACCATTTGAATTTATCACATCAAGCCAAAAAGGTTTAATGTTGAAAATAGGTTGTCCCTTTTATGGACACAAACAAGCTCCTTAAGCTTGGTATGATCACATAAACATATGTTTTGTCATTCACAACCTCTTAAAATGAAAACATGTATTCTTCATTGACAATCTATTCACCATAGGGAATTGTACTACCAAGATCAAATGGAACTAACATTATCATTAAACTTTCTTAGACTTAGATTATCAAACCACTTCATACTAAAATGAGTATATAGACCCATACTACCTTCTAAGCATAATCTTATCTACTTAACACTTTTGTCACTTTGTCATAAAAATTACAAAGAATGGGGATGCACCTTTCATGGCCAACCAATCTCCATGTAAGTCGGCAATTTAGTTTGCAACATCATTGCACAATATCACAATTTATCTTAGGAATGTAAAAGCTTCTACATGCATCAGAACATCACAAACATGAAATGTTAACAATTGACATGCATAAGCTTTGTTCACACCCAAACAAATCACTATGAGCCTTGGAATGCCATAACAAAACAAGCATTTCAACTATCACATGTATCATCCCACAACCCCAACATAAATTGTTAAATATATAGATTAAGAACTTCAAATTAATTGTAAAAAAATTAAAACATCTGTATGATAGTTCATGTAGCACATCTCATCATTCAAAGATCATCCATGAATATCTAACATTCGTTTTTAATGGATGGAATCAACCATCATTATTAATTATTCATCCAATGAATGAATGAGCTGAAAAGCTTGGTTGTTGAGATCAAAGATAAAGTAAAGGAGTATCCAACAAAGAAATGGAAACAATTCAAATTTGTTCACTTTTCACCTACAATAGATATTTTTAAAAATGTTTGAAGGAGTTCTTTGAGTGGGCCTTATGAAAGCTTGGATGGAAACTTTTTTGAGTTAGTTTCTCAAATATCGTAAGCTAAGTTTAGGTTCAACTTTAAATAATCCTTCAAAACCTTTAATGATATTTTTTGAAAAAAGATGTTGACGTGTTGAATTCCTTGATACATCCACATCCAAAGTGATAAGATATTTGGACATGGAATTGACATGAAGAAATTTGAAGATACATGTTTTCATGCATCTCCCTTTCATGTACAAAATTATCAAGCTTTTACTCATTAAAAGCACAGAGACTTTTACCCATCAAAAGGTTCATTATTCCTTAAGGAGGAAGTAAGACTTCTCTTTTTGCTGTAATTGTGAATCATCCATTGATTACCATAGTTAGTTTTGACTTTCATTCTAATGATCTTAGTCTTGATCTTGATTTTACCAAAATGTATGTAGTTCAAGGTTTATACATCAATATGATTGAACTACATACTTCATACTTAAAATGTTGAACTTCATTGAAATTTTAAGTTTCCATCAACAAAAATTTCAATAATTATTTTTTGAAAATAATTAATTATTGATTTTTAATGTGCCAAACTTGACCCTAGCTTATGGTAAGTATAAATAAAAAGAAATGCTCTAATTTCTTTCAATTTGTTTATGAAGTATGACCTTACACCATTCTTATGTTCACCTTGTTTCATATTTCATGTTTTTTCATGCATATCATGAATAAAATTTCATTTGGAAAACATCTTTGTAGATTGCTCATTTTCATGCATGTTTATGCTTTCGTATGTACTAATAGAGATTATGTTTGAGGCATGTAAAGTTGTAATTTGTCATAGCCTTCATTCATTACAAATCTTTTGGTTGTGGTAATTATGTGCTTGGGACATCAATTCACATATGTTTCAAGAACATGACATTAGTGATAATGTTCAAAGTCAACTTCCACAACAATCTAGCATAGATCACATGATAACATGGCCACCTTGCATACACAAGCAAACAACAAAACTGATTCACAATCCCAACTACCACTTTAGCAACTCATGACAAGAACCCTCTACATCTTGCAAACCTTTCAAATCAAATGTTCCATAACAATTTCACCATGACACATTTCAATATATAAATGGAGAAGATTAACTACAACATTATTGAACATACAACAAAATGATACTTGACTCTCACAATTCCCTAGAAGTGTGCATATACTCATAAGTGAAAGTTGGAAAAGAAAAACACATTTTTGTTTGTACTATGTCCTCCACAATCAAGGTATATAAGCTTTGCCATGCATGTACAAAAACTTTAACCAACAACAGCAAATGAAAGGTAACCCTAACATCTAATCTTGACATCAATTTCAACAATCCCAGGTCTTCTTTTCATGATACACATTGAACACATCAAGAGTAGAGCAGACACCAACTAATGTCCACAAAAGTATAGATTAGGAGTTGGAGGGTTATTCATTGCAAGCTCACAATTCATTGACCTGATGAAAACTCTAAACTAAAACATAGTACTCTGGGTGACAGCATTTTGTTGGTTGTCAACAGGTTGCTTCGATTCTCAACAAGTTTGTAACATTGTTCACGTTCTCAATTCAGCATGCTTTCAGGAAGGAGTCTCCTCTTTGATTGCAACAATGTTGATTCCTTGCAACAGGCAGACAGGGGTTTATGCTGGTTGAGGAAAGAGTGGACATTTTTTTCTCCTACTTGATTAATTGTTGCCTGACCTTGTGCTCTATCAAACTGTAATTCATCCTTCACAGATGCTTATAGAACAGAGAGACAAGCATAAGATGTTCTTAACAATCTTCTCAAAAGTTAGAGCTCCAACATAATCTTCTTGTACAATGTACTCTTCCTTTCCTCAATCCATTTGTCCACTTCTAGGGAGTTGGAACTTGCATTCACGGGACCTTACCAGTTTGCAATCTACCAACTGCATTCAGTTGATTGCACCAACATAATCTTCTTGAACAATATCCCCCCTTCCCTCAATCCATTTGTCCACTTCTAGGGAGTTGGGACTTGCATTCACAGACCTTACCAGGTTGCAATTTATCAACTGCATTCAGTTGATTGCCAAAAATTCTATTACACAATTTGGGCATATTTATTCTCAGCAAATGAATTCATAAGGGGCACACAAGATAGCACAGAAGCTTGCAGTCTATTTTTTGCTTTCCAGATATTTTGCTGATCTTCTGCTAATCCAGAAAGAGAACAGGCAGGTTGCAAGAATAGCTTGGGAAAATGCCACAGATCCATCACATAAGTAATGTAGCGGACCACTCATAAACTGAGTCAATTTCAATTCCCTGAAATATATAGTACAAGGAACAGACCAATGTGTCAAGACACATGAAGTTCTCTAAGGAAGGCAAAGTCTAAATTTCCTTCCTACATTTTTTGACAACAAATGTGGAGTCCAAAGTTAACATGCTTGATAATTACAATGCCAGAAAATTGCTTTCAAAACTCTTGCTTCAAGTGACTTGAACCCTAGAGAGAAAAACAAAGAGGAAATCAAATCATTATGAGCATGATTGTAGAGACAAATCAAGTTTTGTTGTTGTTGCAGTGGTGGTGGTCATGATAATATTGTTTTCAGAAGACTTGCAGCTTTTGAGGAGGGTCAAGACAGCAGCCTCTTGCAGAGCCTCAGCCATCTCTTCCTCAGTCAAATCCTCTTCATCATCATCCTCACTGTCACTATATTCAGTCCAGCTCCCACCTGAATCCATTACAGGACACGTGAATCTTTCCACTCCCAGCTGGTGCAACAAGAGCATACTACCACAAAAAAGCAATCTCTATATCACAAGAAAAGTCCAACAGAAATAGCATACATGAGGAAGCATAGATCATGATCAGAAGGAAAAGTGATTGGTTCACAAAGCAAGGAAGGAAGCATCATTAAGGCACAGAAAGGAAAAGCACCTGGTTCACAAAGGAACATTTTGAACATACCTGTGGAACAAACAACATCTGCACTGAGCTCCACCTCTCCATTGAAGGGAAACTCCACTTTGGTTCCTAAACAGTTTCCAGGTTCCTTGTGGTTGATGATGAAATCACCATCCAAACTTCTTCTCAGCACTCCATGAACACCCTCTACAGTCACTTGATGCAGCAGCTCCAGAGGTGGTGGTAACTGCTGCAAGCCCCCCAGGCCACCATTCTTCTCTGCATGCATAGCTAGCTGGAGCACCAACTGCTTAGGAACCACTGCAAGCACACCTGAGCTTGTCACATTGGCACCCACTTGCTCTCCACCTCTGAAAACTTCAAAGGCACTGTCATCTCCATCTATTCCACAGTTGGTCCTCAGCACTGCACTCTCCATTCCCTTGTATTTCAGCACAAGATCTTGGTACTTGTGCTCCACTTTGACTATCTGCTCCAGCTCTTCTTTCTGTGCAACAAAGAGCTCAAACCTGCAAGGCCAGAGCCAGGAAGAACAAAAAAAAGAAGCTACGGGTGATCAGCTATGTCCATGGATCAACTGCACAATCAGACTGACAAGAGTTCTAATCTCAGCAGCATTTGATATTGGAAGAAGTTTCTAATACTCACGGATCCAGTATGGTGACATCTCCAGAGAAATGGAGTTGAGTGGAGGCTGTGAAGGGGATGGCATGCAGCTTTTCTGCTCCTGTTGTTGTTGTTGTTGAGGTCATGGAGGTGGAGGGGTTTGTGGATGGTTTGATCAGATTACTGTTCAAAGATTTTCTGTTCAGAAGCAGTAGCTGATCCTTGATCTCTTCCCGCGATCTTGAGTTCCAGACTTCTTCCCTCCCGCACAGATCTCTGTAGTGCTTGCTAACCTGGCCACAACCAATGCACACAAGCTGATCAGCTGGATTGAGAAGGCTTGCTACACGTGAAGTGCAAATAGGCTGTTCAAAGCGGTATACGAACCTGGGAGAGTCTGCAGAGGTCAGTAACGGATAGCGATCGAGTGATGCGTTCTAAGAGACAAAGTTCCAGAGATTCCCATCCCGAGTTCTTCTCGCAGCTTTCTTCACCACCACCATCATCAGCTGAGGTCTTGGAGGCTGTAGCTGAGGTATTGTTTTCCGCAGAAACAGAATGGGACTCCAGCCTGCCACCTGCTGCTGAACATACCCGCTTGCTGCAGGGAGGTGCTGCATCCGACCCGAAGAATGGGTCGTTTCGGTCCCTGTTCCGAAGACAAGCTCTAAAAGCTTGCCCACATGTGGATGCTGCCAACATCAATGTAAGCTCGAGGAGCAAGAAATCAAGAGATGAAGAAAAACCCCCCAAAAAGAAACCAAGGAACAAAATGATGTTGGCAGGAAAGAAGCACCCAAATGCCACACAGAGCTTCTGAAACTCCCGAAGCTGCAATCAACAACTACTTCAGAGCTTGCTTCTAGAAGCGCCAATCAAAGCAATCAACAACAACTTCCAAGCTTCTGGAAACCGCTGAAGCAATCAACAAACTTCTTCAAAAGAAGAAAGTGGTACACGAGAGGCAACACATGAGAGACCAAAACTAAAGACAAAAAATCACGACAAGAATTACAGCATTGAAATGAGAATCAAACAAGGCAAGGAACAAAGTGCAGCTCCAGAAATCGAGAATGCTCACATCCTGCTGCTGCTGCTGAGGAGGAGGAGGAAAACAAAACAAGAGAAATTTCAGACAGAAGGAGCTGAAAAGCAGCTGCTGCTGCCTGGGAAACCTTAACTACAAAGAATGACAAACTGATGAAGAAGATGTCAGTCACAAAACAACCAAAATCTGCTGCAAACTTCTCACATGTTGTTTAGATACAACATGAGACAGACAGACAGACAGACACATGAGGAGAAGGAACAGATTTCAAAGGAGATCAAAGGAAAGCTGAAAAACCCAACATCAAAATGCAACGACAGTTTTTTTGCAACGACAAATGGAGCAGCAGCAGCAGCAGGCAGGGGTGGGGTGGTGCATCAAACGAGGCACGGCACTGGCTGCTGGTCCTGGAATTATGGACCCAGAGAGCAGCAGCCTAGTTATAGGGAAGCACCAACCAGGGACAGAACAACCCAGGGTCTGTGCAATTAACCATAGGTTCACCAAGCCTAAACCTGCCGGTCTTCGTTTCCCGTGCATTCATCATCCGGACAGGAGCTCGGGGGGATATGAGTTATCATCCATTGGGAATAGGGTTGTTACATGGCTTTTCATCCATCGACAGGAGGTTTTTGCTGTTGCTTCTCAACCTAGGTTATGTCTGGTAACCAGACCCCTCTCACCGGTTACCTAGTCCATCATAGGGGGACCCCAGTTTTAACCACTCTTTTGAAATATAAATCTTTTAGTCATCCTTTCTATATTTTTGGCTATACATTGAAAATGAAATACATAAAAATATGTCACAATTTTTACTTTTTTTTTTCTCTCACCTTTTGGTGATTGAAGACCTCTAAAATCACTTCAATTTTCAGAATTTTAACATTTTTGGGCAAAATTTTGCCAGTACAAAAAAAGTGCTGGAGCTATGGTTCATGACACACTTTGGTGGTAAACTTTGTTACATCTATTCGTGCATTAAATGATATATGATGTTAATTGTAATTTAGCATTAGTGTAAAATGTGTCATTAGTCATTTCCACATTCAAATGTCCAGGCATCCGCTGTACATCCCTGGGTTTCATCCAGTGTTGGCTGGTTATCGAGTTTTGACCCGGTTATCAATCCAGTTGTTAATAACCCACCAACCGGTTCTTGATTTTCATTTGATAGTATATCAATCCAGTTGTTAATAACCTACCAACCGGTTCTTGATTTTCATTTGATAATATCGAATTTCCAAAATCTAATAACCTACTTGGATGACCTGATCATCATCCAGGTAGGTTATCATCAATCTTCAAACACTAATACAACTTTTTTAAACAGAGAAAAATAACATTTCTTATTTTCATTTTTTAAAACCCTATAACTGGTGGTTATCTTTAAAAAATAAATAACCGGCCAACAACAGATATGGAACTTAGCATTGGGAATTTTTTGAATTTTTTCACAAATTCAATGATTTTATGAAGAGAATTGGAAAATAATTTGAAAAAAAATCAAATTAATCTTTAAAATTGCTATATTTCTATCCATGGTTCAAGTACATAGCCAATAACATATAAGGATTTTTTAAAATCTTGTATATATATTGTTAGTAGCCAAAATTGGCTTATGGATTATCACCACATCAGCTATGTAAAAAAATTGGAAAAAAACAAAAACAAAACAACAACAACAACAACTAATAGAGAACTGTGGTATAACCATTTATCAGTTACAATATTTCTCATACTCTAATTTCCTTGGAAAATCTAACTAATATCATTCCCTTCAAAAACATTTGCTTCCACATCTTTTCATTGCATGAGGTAGATAGTTATGCCTTATAATAGACATGTCAGTATCTAGGTAACCAAAAAGCCTGAGTGGTTGGGACCCGTGGTTGGGGTGTTGAATTCACCAAGGACCCATAACTATAGTTAGAAATGGTTATAATAAGCAAACATCTTGCAAGTAGTCACTGAACACCCATGTTATTAACAAACCATCAAACCTATTTTTAGGGTGGGGCTCTGAGCTATGTCCCCTCAACCTTATGGTGGTTACAAAATAATCACTTTCACAAATAGAAAGTCATCCATATGAGGTCAAGAGCCACCCATTCAAGGAGGTTGGCAAAGTAATGTTTCCCCCCTTTTCATACACACATTTCATAGCTTGTTGATACAATTTTTTATGCATGTTAGGAATGCTTAAAAAAATTCTCCAATCTTGAAGGTTTCCAAGTTCATTAAGTGGCACTATATCTCAATGTGGGCTTCCTAAAGTGATCAACCCAATCCAATCAATCACCTATGGGTGAAAATCAATCCAATTAGGGTTTGTTGAGGGGATAATTATATGAGGGTCCAATCATTTTTAGCTTATCATCATCTTAATTCTATGGGTTATTTATGTTTTGTACTTTCATTTCATTGCTTCCCCACATGCACATCTCCTCTATCTTTGAAAACTGGTGTTTGAGGTCCTGTATTGACATATTAACATGTCTTGAGGATTGTTGTAAGTTCTATTTTGGCTCCCCCACTAAACATCTATGAGTAATGGCATGTGTGACATCATTTAGTAGGAATATCATTTTATTTTATTTTCATTTGAATGGCAAATTTTAATTAGTGTGAGGAAAAATCTTATGTTTTTGGTCACCACATATGAAATTAAATTAAAAATCTCGCAAGCCCTTTTTAACAAGACTTTGTTTAGCGTTTTAAGAGGTGGCTAAAACTGGGGGAACTAGGAAATAGACCCTCAAGAGTGGCATTATGGAAGCCCACACTGGCTAAAACGTGCTAGGTCAATGGTAGCCCTTCATTTGAGCATTGATAGAGAGAGTGCTTTCTGTTTTTCAATTTTGTGATGCTGTTCAAGTGGCAATCATCCATAATTACATTTAACCAAATTTGGCAATATTAGAATATAAAAGTAGAAAATCCTAAGCACCCTTTCATATTGTCAACAAAAGATGATAATTTTTGGGATTTTTTTTTTGGGGGTGACTTTTTCCCTTAAAAAAGGGAATTTATGAGATAATATTCCTTTTTAGAAAAATCTTTCTCAAAATGGCAAAAAATCACCTGATAGACATTACAAATCCTAAAACAGACTTACATTCTTGGATTAGAAACCTCATCTGGCTTCAAAATGACAATACCCATCTTTTGCTGTCCATCTAACCATTGGAGCATTAGGGATGTTAGGGCTGGGGCAATTTTTGTTAAAGTACTGCAAGGATTTCAAAAAGCGAAATGCACATGTCAAGTGTGAACAAGCAGTTCACATTTCAAAATGCCCACTGGCTGCTGATACCCAATTACAACACATAAGGTGCCCCCAGGGTTTTACACATAGGTCTCTTTCATGATACAATACGCATATGATTAATGCTCCCTTTTGGATGTGATACTTTGTCACAGGCTTGATTACAGCAATCCAATTAGGCTAATCTCACTCTCCCCTCTCAAATTCAACCCATAGGTGTCAAGTACCAACATGCTTTAGGTGAGCAGCTTCTGTACCGACCTTTGGTATAGTTGGGTGTTTTGTTCAGTTAGCAAGGTTTCATTTTAGTAACCACCTTTGGTATAGGGTGTTTTATGAGTTAGCAAGTTTTTGTCTTTGTAACCACCTTTGGTATAGTTGGGTGTTTTATGAGTTAGCAAGGTTTTGTTTTCGTAACCACCTTTGGTATAGTTGGGTGTTTTATGAGTTAGCAAGGTTTTGTTTTCGTAACCACCTTTGGTATAGTTGGGTGTTTTATGAGTTAGCAAGGTTTTGATCACCAAATGATCATATTGGTTGCTGAAAATAGCAAGTAGATGCAGCCCTGGACGTCATCATGCAACGGCCCTATGTGGCTCAAGTGTAGTGTATGATTAATTGTTCAACAACCATGTATGGGGCTTTAATCCTACATCACTGAGTTCTACCTTTTTCTTAAGCAATCATACAGGTTATTGAAATGGGTCTGTCAAGGAACTCAAGGGAACTACACCAATACAATGTTTTTTTTTTCCTTTCATAATCTTTTTTAGGTTGGCCCACCAAAGAGAATGTTGAAAAACGGTTCAATTACTAAAACACCCAAGTTGATACTTGATACCTACTAGTGTTGGGCGGGTACCAGGCTGAAACCCTTTTCTAAAGCTTTTGTGCATAGTTGGTACTTGAGGCGATATCAATTTAATCCTAAGCCTAAGCTCTCAGGAGATAATTTTCAGCATCACAAAAGATTCAAACATATTTCTTCATGGGTCTATACATATATTAAGAAATAAAGGAAATGCAATGTTAGATCTGAGGAAAATACTCTGGAAAAGAAGCAGTAAATGTTTTCTCAGAATGTTTGGTAAGCATATGAACAAGATTGAGCATTTGAAACACACCAATTTAAAGGAGGGTAGATCTTGCTTGAAGCAATGGAAAAACTTGGAGTGCATCCAAAACGAAGTGAGACACTACCCTTGCAACAAAGCCTAACAACCAAGGATTACATCTTAACTATCTGATGACTAAATTTCAATCCAGCTGAAGCTAAAATGAATCAAATTCAACACTTCCAATGAATGAAAGCATAAAAATTAAATGAATCTCAATCTTCGACACAAAAAGTACACATGCCTGTGTAGATGCTCAACTGGAAACTAATCTTCCAAAAGAAATTTCTTGTCACCAATTGTGATGATTGTGTTAAATATCATTCAGATTTTATATTTTAAGATGTGTGTGTAAATGGTTGACAGTTTCAACTTTTGAGTGGGAGGTCTTGGGTTCACATATTTTTGCAATGGAAATCTTCATCATGGATGGCTTTCATGCATTAAGGAAGGATAGTCGTTCTTCAAGAACAATTGTGTATTTCTCCAAGAGAGACATGGTTTCCTTGAACAAATGGGCCCAAGTTCCTTGAGAATAAGTGGGCCCAAGTTCCTTATGGAAACACAGTTTCCCAAGGCAAATGGGCCCAAGTCCCCCCAAGGAAACATGTTTTCCTGGAGCAAATGGGCTCAAGTTCTTTGGGACAAACATTGTTCCACTATTGTTTAGGGCAAACCATGTTGGTTGATGAACTTTGGGCTCATTTGCCTCACGAAATTTGCAAGTTCCCCAAGGAAAACATTGGGCTCCAATTTTCCTTCTCCTCAAAGAATTTGCTTCAACCCCCCTTTCTTTTCTTGAGGCAACTTGGCCAAGGAAGTGGGGCCAAATTGCACAAAGATTTGGGAACTTTCCCTTAGGAAGTGTGCCAAAGTTCACCAATGGAAGCATAAGCTTGATTCTTGTTCTCTTGAAAAATTATTTTTCTTTGAGCAATTGGGCTTCAGAATTGGAACCAAGTTGGATGACACCATTCTTCATATGATATCTTTGAAGCTTTCATCTCAAGAAATCATCCATATAAAATAATGGCTATCAAGAAAAAGATTTGAGCCCATGACCCTTAATTCCATGAAACCTAATTCTTAACCATTGCATCATGCACCTTTACTTTTTAAAATGGGATACTAATTATAATCATATTTGAAACAATTGCCATAATTTAGGTTTAATAAACAAAATTTTACAAAATACTTTCCAATTGGGCAATTGACTTGCAAAAGTGTCAAATGTGATGTTGCATTTAATTTGTTGCTCTTCTTTAGTCCTTCTCACCCTTAAGTAACCTTCTTCACTCGTGAGAATACAGTTGTGTGAGATATTTTTTATGAGACCCCATTAAATCTACATGGATGTGCTTAGTTAACACAACATTGAAAATATTTTCTTCTTGTGCATCTAACCTTGAAATGTTTCCAAAAACACTTAGATATAGAAATACAAAGGAACTTCAGCACACATGTCTATCAAAGGAGTAATTACTCATATAGATTTCATTTTGAAAATGAAATATTCTCGAAATATTCAAAGATTCTTCATTTTCCTTCACAAAGATTTTTTTTTTTGAAATTTTTTTTATATCATAATTTTTGAAATAATATAAATTTGTGCCAAGCTTTGTGCCACCCAAACTCATATAAATTTCTATTATATATATATATATATATATAGGCCAGATCTGACCTTATAAGCATGTAAGGGTTATTACCAAGGCTAATTCAATCTCAATATCAAGTATATACCTACCACATACAAGTCAAAAGTCAGCCTTGGACCCTAATACCAGGCTCATAAAAGTTTCTAAAGGATGTGATACCCATACCAGCTAGTAGGTTCAAAAGTTGATACCCACCCAACACTGGTTGATGCCAATGTTGTCCAGTTGCTAGTTCCATGAGCTTTTTTTTCTTTTTTTTTTTCTTTGGAGCTTCCATGAGCTTCCTTTGGAGGTGGAGAGAAAGCATTAAGCATCAAGAATATTATTATTATTATAATAACCTACACACGCTTTTTGGGCTGGACAATGAACCTTATTGATTATAATTATGATCTACACATCTATTTTTGGCTGGACAAATGAAGCATGTCTCACAAGCCTAGTTTCTCAAAGAGAGAAGGAATGGCAAACCCATAACTCCCACAAATAGCATATGTATATAATATAAGGGAGTACAAAGAGAGTTGGGTACTTTATTATTACATATATTTTGGAACCTTCTCTGCTTCTTTTTTCTTTTTTTTTCAAAACCAACCCTGACCACAATTAACTAACTACTTGCTAAAATAGAACTTAGTCATAACTAGGTACATAATTTCATTACTAATTTAATCACAATATTTACTAGGAATTTTTTTCAGGAAATCATTATAGTGGTGAATATTGGAGACGTGGCCATACCCACATCTTTCATAAATTTGGCAAAATTAAGGCCAGCTATCACAAAGGAAGAAAGGGTGCAAGGGATAGGTATACCTATTGTTGCTTGGGTGAACCCAAAATAATAATAATAATAATAATAAATTATTTTACTCAGATATACCCTCCTGGTGTGGGTAGGGTATATCACTTACCCTAACTTATTTTTTCTTACAACCAATATCCCCTAATGAACTGCATGCCCAAAATATATACATCTAAAAAAATTATATCCTATATGTAAGATATAATACTCATACAATAAATTTCAATGAATTTGAAAACTGTCCTAATAATTTCAAATTATTAAAATATATATATTCTTACTAAATAAATAAAAATATTTTTTGTTATGCATTTTGCAAGCTTTTCATGTAAGTTGGCAATGTTACATACCCACGGTTACTCATGGGTCTTGGGCCTTCAATAGCAAATTTTCTGTCATCTTTGCAACAAAGTGTTATCTTTGTTTTGTTTTTTTTTAAATATTAAATTTTTTTTGCTTGTCAGATTCCTTATGCAAATGCATCATGATTTTCTATGCCAGTTTTAGCAAAGCCGATCTTATTATTATCTTGTACGGCTATGAAGCCAGTTGGCCTGCCATAATGCTTGTGGGGTTTGTTCTCGGATTCACTCATGGTTATTGTGGCATCAAGGGAATTGAGTTGAGTTGAGTTTACCTATTTTAGGCTCATTTATCATATAGGTGACTTTGGATTCAACCAATGTGAATTTGTGGAAAGTTTAATAAATGCCGTTTCAACCATGCTTTTCCACCCACATTGTTCTCTACGGGCCACATAAAATTAGGTTTATTGCACTTCACCCAGTGCTATGGAGCCCCCTTCCCTCACATAGATCCCTCTTATAGCACCAAGGATTCAACTTCACTTGGTTCATCATTCTTTGGAGGTATAATCAAAGAATTATGAACCAAGATTGGGCACTTCATGGATGAGCACTTTGCTTGGAACGTTGACAAGATAACACTCTTACTTAACCATTAACATCCCGGGATGAGGCTCCCAAAATCCTGGATTCAAATATAACAATGTTTAGTGTGTATATAGCAACTTTGAGGTGACTTGCCCATAAAAATGCATTGGGAACGTACGAGATCTTTGAGAGCAACATGAGACTTGACCATAGAAACACATTGGGAACGTATAAGATCTTTGAGAGCAACATGAGACTTGACCATAAAAACACATTGATCTTTGACGGCAACATGAGACTTGCCCATAAAAATGCATTGGGAACATACAAGATCTTTGAGAGCAACATGAGATTTTGTAAAAGTAAAATAAGACCCACAACTCGCCTACCAATTTTACTCTACACTAAGTGTAAGTTTCCATAGAAAACCCACCCACCCACCCACCCACTATTTCATTGGGACCTACCCAAATGTTGGGGGAGTCTTTTTGTGTGATGAGTGGGCCTTCCAACCCATTGTTTTTCATTCAGTAGTCCACAACTTCGATGGGTAGAGCCTACCCTCCAAAATAACATATCTCCAATAATAAACACACAGAATTTGGTGGTGAAAAACATCACTTATTCAACAACAGCCAGCAATAGGGTTGGCAGTTGGTCATAGTTTATTGAAAAGTTTCCAAAGACATTTAAACTATAAACTCATCCATTTAATTTTTACCTATTAAACTAAGGTTGAATAATGGGTTTAGGGTTTAACTCTACCTTTGTTATGACATATTATAGTTCCCTTCTTTTTTATCACCACTATGTGTTTGACTCATCCATGAATGATCAATCTATTTTTAATTGTATGATATAAAGGGTGCCAACTAGCTCTTTACATTTAAGCTATTAAATGGGTGAAACTAACTATTCAAACAATTTGTGTATATGTACCTCAATACCTTGTGGGGTTTCAAATCGCTTAAATAATTAGATAATATTTTCATAATATTTCCAAAATAATCATTGCAGGACAATAACTAAAAATAATTTTATGACGCTGACCTAACTCGATTCAATCCCATGATATATATAATAGTAGACTTCAAATTGGGAAAAGTTTGATCTTACTCCTTACCCACCACCATTATAATAGAATCTTTGGTTTGTAGTTTTACATGTGATACCAATAATTTGTCCTCACTTGAATCATGTTAATATTCATGTAAGTTTTTATATTGTTTTTAAAGGTGAAATGTAAAAATGTACTCCCGTGTTAAATCCTATACACAAAATAGCACCCTTATAGGTCTAATTGGAAGTTTCAGTGTTTTAAAAATATATATATATGGGGATTTTGAGATTTTTTTTCCTAATGTAAATTTGACTAATTTTGCTAAATTTTGAAGGGAAAAAAAAAACCAAATTATTGATATTAATGGAATTGGAAGAAAAAAAAACCCTGATTGGAACAAAGGATTAAAATGCTTATAATATATATTTATGGAATAAAATTGGAAATGGTGGTAGATGTGCCATGTATATGTGTCCAAAAGATCATGTTTCCATTGGTGACACATAGTAGTAGTCCAATATGAAAACTAAATTACTATGTGCAAAAAATGAAACTAAATTCACCAATGGTAATTATGAAAGAAAAGACTATGTAGAAATAATATCATAGGATTTATGAAGTGCTTGTGCGTGAGTTGGGCTTTTTGGAACTACGAATACAAAAAAAAACAAAAAATGGGGCACTATGTGGGATAACTAATTAGGGCTATACCATAAATCTGTATCAAAAAAACCATTGTAATGGGGTTTCCTTTGCTCAAAAGTTTTCTGATTGGTTTGAATTTTAATCCCCAAGATTAAGATCTTAATTGGGAATTCAAGTAAGGAATTCCAATTGGTTTCCTTTGCTCTAAAAAAATTCTAATTGGGGACTAATTCAGTAACATCTTAGTTTGAATAGCAGGTTTGACCAAAAAAACAAATTAGTATTTTCTTAGATATGCAGAATTTTCCAATTTCCCAAAGAAACAGATCATCTCTTGGAAGATTTGGGAACATTTTATTTGGCAAAAATGAAATCATCAAAATTAAATAATTATTTGGCAGACACTCAACAAACCTGCTATTCAACTATTATTGAGACCAGTTCTTTAGATTTCTAAAACCTTTAGTTTCAATCATTTTCATGAAGAATTTAGAGCTGGTCCAATTTAAAACAAGGTCCAGTTCCATCTTCATTAGACACAACTAAACCCCCTCAAAATAAATGTGTAACTAGATTGTTCAACTAGTATGCTCACTCCAAGATAATAATTATATAATATTAATTATGTATTTACCAGTCAAATGCAATAACTTGTTTAAAATGTTGGATTAAGTTTATATTTTTAAAAATAAAATTATACTTATGTACTTAAAGAACTTGAACCTTTTTCAAACAAGGCATCACCCCCCATTTAGGTTCTAATTCAAGTTTAAAAATAAGTTAGTTCTCCCATTAGGTTCTCATGGCAATTCCAAGAAAATTGGAACCTTTGGTTCATAGACCTTAGAACCTGAATTGAACATGCTGAAATTCAAAAACATGTCAACACTAGTTTGAACCAATGTTAGTTATTTGATTTTGCTAATAATTGTCAATTTCTAGTTTTCTATCAATTCAGAATCAAAGAACTATTGGTTTTTATTATTATTATTAGTTTAATCAGAATTAAAAACCAATGATTCTAATTATTTCAAAGAACCAATGGTTATGAACATGCTTAATTATTTTTATTTCAATTTTTTTGAGAACCATCAATGGTTTTTTTTCTGCCAAAATTCGCCAAAATGCGATATATATATATATATTTGTTGCAATATTCTCATTTTCTGAATTTTTTTCAAATTTTAATTTTTCAATAGAATTTTTCACCACATTTGGACTCTGATTTTTGTTCAATAATATGTCTTTAACTAGTTTTTGAATTATTCAGACTCATTCTAAAAACATGTCACCATTTTTTTAAATAGTGGGTTGTTAGTAGATAAATAATAAAAATAGAAACCAAGCTAAGCACCATGGCTCAAGAGAGAATTGGAACTCAATGAAAAAGTATTTTTTATTCACCCACCACCAATTTAGACTACTCTTGTCAAATACATATTTACATGGGGCCATGCAAGTATAAATGAAAAAGAAATTTGGTCACTTCCCCTTGTGAAATTTAAAAAGAAAATGTACAAGATGAACAGGGTAAATGGGCAAGTGTAAATCATTAGGTATGAGAGATCCTTCCCCTCCCCACAAGTGACACAATGCAAACCCTCCCATGAGTCCCTTCAAAATTTCTAATACAAGAAGAATCCAACACAATATTGTACTACAAACAAACAACTGGCTACCTATTAAAATATAAAAACACACATACCCACACACACAAACAAGGCTCTCCAATGTGCTCACCTTAGCCATGCTGCTAAATCCAGGTGAGCCAAAAATACCACAAGAAAACCAAAGACAAACCTGCCTAGCTAGAAACCAATGACTATTCTGTTGGGTACGGGGACCATGGATGATGCACATGGGGACCCAGTGCAGTGAAGAGGAGGGTACCCATTTGGAATAACTTCAACAACAGATGGATGAGTCCAGAGAGTGCCCTAATTAGGAACAATTTGTGTGGTTTTGAAGCAGTTTTCACATCCTGAGTAAGTTAGTAGTTAGTACTCATGATTCAAGCTGCAATGTACATAAGGACTTGTGATGAGATATAGATTTTATTTTATTCTTCTTCTTCATATGTAATTGAAGAGACAGTTTAGGGCAACATGAGTTTTTTAAAGAAATTTGGGACACAAATGGACAAAATCCATTTCAATATCCTTTTTTGGCATATGAGTTTTTTTGGGGGTAGCGATCCTAAGCAAAGAGATTGATGAAGGGGAGAGAAGGGGCGTGCAGAGCAAGCACATAACTTTTGATAACTTTTACAACTATCAATCAGCTTGATTAGTACACTTTCTAAGAATAGCTGATAGAGGTGTCTAGTGTCTACTCCCCCTCGCCCCCGCCCCCACAATTATCACTCAAACTTTGGGAACTTAATAAAAATATGCCTGCAGTGACATCCTAAACTTGGAGGGTCTCAAATTTAAAAAAAGCTGATTGTTCCCCATCATACTATTGAAGTGTACTATTGCAGACTCTTCATTAATAACTCCAGAGCTGACAACGAAGAGGGAAGAAGCATCAGGATTTGGTGGTGTGAAAGGTGAAGGGTCAAGATTTTCAAAACTCTGAAGCGGGTCTGGCGAGGCTGATGTGGATCAGTAACACCAACTGTTGTGCATTCTAATATCTGTGTGTATAGATCAGTGTTGGGCGGTTCTTTGATTTCGTCATAAACTCGAGTTTTGGGTTTTTGAAAAAGGTAAGCAAAAGAGTAAGTATTGATTTTTTTTTGCCTACCCACTCATCATCACTGGTGGGCTCTTGGCGGCCGGACTCCATTGTCCAATTCATTGCTCCCAATCTGGAGCTTGAATTCTAGTCATGTATAGTTGTTGTGTGAGTTTATAGAAGGGTCTGTTTTGGACAGCCCCCCCAAATTGCGCTGCCGCCTTTTCTTGCTTTCTTTCTTTCTTTCTGCCTTCCTTCCTTCCCTTGCTCATCATCACCGCCCCCTTGATATTATCCCCTGTCAATAACTCAAGGCTCAGTCCTGGAGAAGACTCTCCAGGACTTGTGAGTTCAAACTCCAGACACCTCGAGTCTGCTGTTCTTTCGTTGGCATTTCATCAGTTCCTAGTCAAAGACTAGACTGTCTTTTAACCATATTTAGAACTTGAATCCATTTGCAGATGTGTGTATTTTCAGTAGTGCTACTTACTTACTAAAGTAACCATCAACAACTTGGCCTTTTATGGCAGGTTTTTCAAACAAAATCGTGTAGGCCGTTTCTGGCAGGTTCAAACCAGTGTTGGCTGGTTACAGGATTTTCCCCAGTTATCAATATGTATAATAGTCGGATATGCATAAATGCGTATCTGAATTCTGTGTCAATTTCTATAACCTGGCTTATCTGCAACCAGCAAGTGTGTACTAGGTTGATATCCTTATCCTACTCATATTTGGATGGGACATTAACACATCATATCCTTATCATATTCATAATTGTTATGGTGATAACTCAATGGTGACGGTTATGGATGCTAGGATTGATATATGCATATCCGGTGATGGATGTTATGGTTATGATTATTATATTCATATCCGGTCTAGATATAGACCGTCCTTTTAGGGTTAGGGTTTAGGTTGAATGATGCAATGATGCAATAATGCAATGATCAATTTTCAAGGATCAAGGTTTAGCACTAAGGACTTCAAGGACAACAATGGCAATGTCATTGTTGAAGTTTCTTTAGCAACATGAAAGTGTTGAGTGTAAAATGTAAACAATGAACATCAATGTGTGTGTTTCTATGATCCAACTTGAGCAAATCCAACTTGAGCAATCCAGTGTGTACTTGTATGCTTTGAACAAATGTGAATTTTAGCTTTCAATCATTGACAAGGAGCAACACTTTTTAGAGCTTCTGAAAACTTCAAGCAACAAGAAGTTTTGAGCATTCTCATTTCTACAAGCTAGCTTGAACGATCCAATGTACACTATGTACTTGTTGTATGTTTTGAAAGATTAAAAGTTTTGCTTTGCATCATCAACAAAGAGCACAGCTTTTAGGAGGTTTTGAGAACTTCAAGTGATAAAAAGTTTTGAGCATTTTCATTTCAAGTGAATTCTATGAATTTTCCTGTGTTTGGTGCCAATGTTAACTTGTTGCTCTTGGTTTTGTTTTTTTTTGATTGCTTAATTACCAATAGCCGAATCATGTGTTGGTTTTCCTTTTTCTTGTGTTTGTGTTATGTTCATTTGCATTTTCAAGAGCACTAAGCCTCTAGTGCTTGTTTTATTTGTTCATAGGTTTGCCTTTTGGTCGTTTGCAAGTTTTTCAAGAGTGCCAAACCTCCAATTCTTGTTTTCTTTTTTCCTATGTTTACTTTTTGGTTGTTTGCAAGTTTTTCAAAAGCACCAAGGTAATTAACTTGTTACCTTCTAGTTTTGCTCTTCAATTATTTAATGAGCTACAACTTCCTATGTTCATTTTTTTCTTCATGTGTTTATTCTCTACACATTTGCGAGTTTTTCAAAAGTGTCGATCTTCCAATGTTCGTTCTCTTTCTTCATGTATTTACTTTCTAGTTGTTTGCAAGTTTTTCAAAAGTGCCAAACTTCCAACGTTCATTTTCTTTCTTCCTATGTTTACTCTCTGGTCATTTTCAAGTTTTTCAAAAATGCCAAAGTAATTAACTTGCTACTTGTTATCTCCTGGTTTTACAATTCAATCATTTAGAAAACTACAACTTCCTATGTTCATTTTTTTTCTTCTTGTGTTTGCTCTTTGGTTGTTTGCAAGTTTTTTAAAAGCACCAAGCCTCTAGTGTTTATTTTCTTTCCTTTTGTGTTTGTTTTATGGTTGTTTGCAGGTCTCTCAAGAGTGTCGAAGTTAACTTGTTAGCTCTTGGTTTTGCTCTTTGACCATTTAGTTAGTTGTCAAGCTTCATCTTATTGCAACAAGCACTCAATGTTGCAATTCGCCTTTACAACTAGAGGTAATAAGTGAAAAACGGGTTTTTGTTTATACACATGACATTTAATTGATTAGCAAATCCCTAAACTCAATTCTTCCTTTCTTTTTTTAAAAAAATTTCATGCCTTCTTTTTTTTGAATTGGTTGATCCTGGTTGTTGTTTCTTTTTTTGTTGAAAAAATCCATGGCAAAAAAGGATGAGGTTGTGGTTCTTGAAAGTGTGGTGGTGTTGATGAGGATAGTCATAAGCTAAGTGAAAACCCAACAACCAACTTGTCGAATGTTGAAAACATCCACATGTAATGTGACGACGACCTTGTAGATAATGATGATCTACATCTTGCAGTTAGTATAATGCAAGCTCATAAATGGAAACTAGACAACAAAAGCTCAATTTCTTAGGGGTTTTTTTGTAATTTAATGACAATTCTCATGTTGATTTCAAAAACCTATAGATGTTGTGATGCATCATCTATAGATGAACTCCGCAAGAAGTTGGTAACAGTCTAACAAAATTTTTGTCATGTGTAACCTTAAAGCACACTATAATGTAAAGAATTTTACAAAAAATTAGGATTACATATAGTATAAAAAGTAGTAACTATAAGGTTTCACTCAGTTTGAGTTTTTTTTTAAGATCACATGTAGTTAATTTGATATTCAAACATAAAATAAATTATTAAGCTCATCAATATGCAATTGATTATCAGTTGTATGATTATGTAAAAATACAACAATAATTTTATAAACATTGATTTAGAACCCCTATTTTATAGGGGATGGGTCAATTCACAATTGGGGTACCAAAAAAGAGTATTATCTAAGTTTTTAAGGACTAGAAAGGATAATTTTGGATTTTTTTTATTTGCATCATTGTAATTGTATTGGATTTTTTATGCCAATAGATAAAATGGTGTCATGTTAAATCAATTTAAATTTTCTTTAAAAATTGGACATTATATAAATGTTTTTTTGATTCCTTTAAGCCTAATTATATCAAGTGCCTAAATTGCACCTATTTATACAAGGAATCAAAAGGAATGGTTTAAAAAATGCAATTGATGTCAATTTTCTTTTCTTTTATGGATAAATAATGCTCACATCTATGTTTGGCCATGTTCATTGCATGCACTTGATTATAGTAAAAACCATATGAAATTTTTGAAAATGACAAAATTCAATCATTGGGGCTGCAAGGAAAGGGACTATTTTTTTTGGGGCCATTTAGTTGATTTTTTATATTCACTAGGCGTAAGATTTATAACTTGCATTGTGGGTCACATGTGTAAGAAATAATCATTCCAAATAAATGTGAATTTTTTAATCAATGTTTATTTTAAACATTTTTTACATTTCTAGGTTTTAACCAAGGTTATAATGCACACCAATGTACACGAGATAAATCATCACCACCACATGAATTTTCATATTTTAGATTATTCAAAATTTCTCACTTAAAATTGTCTTGTGTAGTTGTTATTTGTAAAAACTAATGTAAAAAAAGTCTTGATATATCTTTTTTCCTTTTTTTGGAACCCCAATCGTGAATGAACCCAAATTATCATTTTTTAATCATTTTGAAAATCCATTATTTTAATGACAAATGGTAAAAACAACACTTAGCCCATTTACATCTTCAATGGAATAACATTTTACAACTTTAAAAAATCAAACTTTTCATCATTATTATAACATAATGTACTAACAAATGTTTTCAAAACATCTGATATGAACTTCACAACTGAAAAGAAATTGAAAATTTTAATGAAGAAGATTCTTTTTTGTGGTTGTTTTCTTACATGTGCAAAATTTCATGTATAAACTACCATTAAATCTAATCTTTTATAGTCTTCTTTCACAATTGTAACATTTGTGATAGGGCTGTTGCAAAGTGAAAATGTACTTCAATTAATAATTAATTTGTTCATATTTGCTCCAATTTCATGATATAATGATATATTGGGTTGTAAACCACCATTAGTTGAAATCTTTAATTACAAACATCCACCGTGATATATCAAAGTTCCACATGTATCAAAATTTGTCAAACTATGACAATTTTTTTATTTAGATTATAATGTGTTTTCACCCAAATGACTTACCAAATATAATAAAATGAATGACATTGCTCCCATGAAAACTCATATTGATGTTACCATGTTCGTTTGCTTGTAAAAAGAAAGTTAAAACTAACTAATATTGTTGCAACAAACCATTTTGATATAAATCATAGTCAGCAATTAAAGAAAAGAAAGGTTGCACCATTTGGGTCTATAATCACAACATTTTTTGGCTCAACACATTTTTACAAGCATGGTGATGAAGCACAACAACAATGTTTGGAAGATTTGGTCCTTTACATTTGCAAAGGATACAAGCCTCTATCAACATGCGAAAACATCTAACTATGGAGGTTAATTTTTTGCCAATGTCCTCATGTTAATTTTCCTTCTCATTCAAATCTTGTGGAACATGTGTTGTCTAAAATGGTCCAAACAATATTACAAATCATTACTTTCTAGAAGGTCCAACTTGACCAAAGTGGGTGAATGCAAAATTGAGTGTTTTAATATTGGGAGAAATTGCACTCCCTATAAGTCCATATAAAATTCTTTAAAATGATTCAAATGGACATGGTTGTTACTTTTTAAAATGTTGTCATTCTAATCTTTGAATAATACATGTTCAATCACATACAAACCTTCCCAAATCTATGTGAAAACCGGTAATTAATGTAGTAGATGTCATTTTTTAATTTGGAAGTCCTAAAAGGAAAACCCACAAAATATAGATGAATAATAACCCATGTAAAGCTTTCAAAAATATATTTTTTGAAACAAAGAAATTGAAAAACAAATAAAAATTATAACTCATATGGACTTATGAAAGTATGGTCAACTTTTAGTCATTCAAAAGTCCCTAACTATCAAATGGTTAAGATTTTCAAATAAAAGATTCCTCATATGAATTTATCATCTTATATTACATCATATTTTGAGTCCCAATGACAAATTTGGAATGTGAATCAATATAATTTTTTCCATCTTGTGATGGTCCATTTAAATGACTAGTCCATATTTTTTGACTTCAAAAGTCCATTACTACTAATAAATGTTTTGTATCAATAAATAACCACACATTTCTTTTCATAATGAAAATGTTAGAATAGATTCAAGTCCCAATTAGTAAATTTAAGGATATATTAATCATTATATGCATTTGAATAAATGATACCCAAGAAAAAAACATTATTTTGTCACAATAATGAGACATTCAATCTTGCATTCACCCAAGTGTTTGTTTTGACCAAAAGTGATGTCCATCTTGACTAGTGGGCTAGGGCATGAAATGCATGTGTTACTTTTTACTTATACATTTGACTAAAATGATAATTTTGACTAGGTATCAATTGATCATTTAGTCAAAAAGGACAAACAAAAAAAAGGTTAATCAAAACAACCATGCTTTAGTCAAATTGAACATACTAATTTAACATTAATTAGGTAGGCCTAGGTTTAAGGCTACCTACATACTTAACATACATAATTAATTAGCTTATTATAACTAGCCTACTAGCTTATAAATTAGGCTTAAGTTACCTACCTAACATAACTTGTAGTTTATTAATAAAATTTAAGTATTTACTACTTACTTAACTAAATAGTTTAAACTAGGCCTTATCAACCAACCAACCTACCTACCTACTTACTTACCCATTCACCCTACCCTACTTACTTAAAACACACCTATTTACCTTACTTACATACCTACTTTAACAACTAGCTAACCTACCTACCTACCTACATAACTTAACAACCTACCTACCTACCTATTTACCTACCCACGTATAGCTATTTACTTACCCTACCTACTTACCTACCCACTCACTGTACCCTAAATAATTAAAACATATCTATTCACCTTACTTACATACCTATCTTAAACAACTAGTTAGCCAACCTACCTACCTACCTACCTACCTACCTATTTAATCACCGTAACAATCTCCCTACCCCCCTACATACTATAACAACCTACTTACATACCTACCTACTTACCTACCAACTTATACCTACCTACCTATACCTACTAATATACTAAACAACTAGAATTATATTTAGATTTACTAGATAACTACTAGTTATTACCTAGGTAACTAGGTAGGTCTATTAATTAAGTAACATATATTACCTAGCTACTACATACTAATTTTACTACCTAATATTTATTAATTCCTACTGAATAATACTTACTAAGTTTACATCTACACACAATTATAAATTTTGAAGGAAAAATATAAGTTGAATTTGTGAACACAATTCAATTTCAAGAGAGTTTTTTCACAAATCATTTTAAAAATTTACATTATTGTGCACATCAATGAATAGATCTTTGAAAGGTCTTGAAAAAATGTATTCATTTGTTTTATTTGAATATGACATAAAGAAAATGCATTTCAAAGTTTGAATGTCAAAAAAGATTTGAAATGGAACTTGTTAATAACAAAGTTTCACAAATCTCATCACAACATGGAGGTGTGGTGAGTTGATAGAAAAGTTGGTAAGTACACATGGCTAAAGAGGTCAAAGGTTCAACTCCCATTCCTTACATGCCTAGGGGACTATGTGAAGATGGTATACAACCCTAGGCTATGGAATGTATGACTACCCACCATGACCTAGGTGGGTAGTTAGCATCTACCTATGAACCTATTTTATAACCCACCTACCTACATTTAATCAAAAAATATGGTACGCATTTCAAAAATTTAAAAAATTACCCAATTAAATTGTTATTCAAAATTTTGTTGTTTAATTTGACTAGTCAAATAGCCCACCACTCAATTAGTCAAAAAGATCACCAGTTTAATCAGTCATGTAAAAAACAATTTGACCAAAATGACTAAGTGATTTTTTTTACTAGTGTCAAATAGGAATACTTTTTGGTCAAAAATTCAAGTAGAAAAAATCATGATTTGTAGTAGTGAAAAGACCATAGATTTACATGTGCTACCTAGTTTTGAAACTATGGTTTCTACAAGCTTTGATTTCTAGATGTCTAAAGGTGGGGTAAACACTTTTACATTAGTGATTAACTATTTGGATGAAAGTGGAATTCCATGACATCCTATTGTAGGATTGTTTGAAGTTCAAGAAACTAATGGTAGTGCCATGGCTTTGCAACTCCAAGGTTTGTTGGAAAATTTTGGACTAATCCACCATGTTTTTGCCTTCATGAAAGATTAAGGTAGAAATTTGGGATCCATGGCTACAAATTATGATTTATTATAATTGCAAGCCTCTAAAATTTTTGCAAGTGTATGAAGGTACTTGTTTTGGGCATGTCATATCTAAAGCTTGCTAATATGCAACAAATGAGGGCAAAAACACATTACAGTGGTCAAAAAATGTAGTCAGAAATATTATTTTTCGAAATTGTATAATTTTCAACTTCCACCAAGCCAATATTAAAAGATTTGTTCATAAATTATATTAAAAATAAGGTAGTTCAATAGCCAAATAATGAAATTGTCAAAGGAAACTACATTTTTGGATTAATATTAAATGATAATATTTGTAAGAATTTATATGTTGTCACAATATATTGCAAAGTGCAAATATACTTTTAAAATGATTCAAATAATTGCAAAACTTAATGATGCACTTAGTCATATATTAAATATGAATTGATTGTACCATTTCAATTATAATTGAAAAGTTTATTCATGTGATTTCACAAAAAACATTTAGACAAGTTTTTCATTCAAACGAGCATAAGTGTGTTGAAAAAAAAATTTGTGGAAAAATTACTTTCATTTGAAAGATGACAAGAATTACATTGGAGGCCTTTGTATTAAAATCCATTTTATATGTTTATCAAAACACTAGACGAAATCAAAGAAAATTTGCCCCCAAAATATACCCAAATTTTTATTTTTTATTTTTGCTTAAAGTAGCCTTCTTGTAGTGTGCTTTCACTCATGATGATAAGGTTTTTGTGGGATTGACTTTGTTGAGTGTGAAAGATTCTCAAACTGCATTACAAAAAACAATTACATGGACAAAAAATTTGAGGAAAGGAAGGCATGAGTGGGAAAGGGCATGCATGGATAGTGGGTTGTGGCCTCGGAAGCTAAAAACTCCTATCAAAACAAGGTTTACTAGCAAGGTAATCATGTTTGAAAAAACTTTGGAATTCAAAGTGGCAATTTTGTTGTCTTATGACAAGCAAAAAAACATTGAGTTTATAGCAACAAGTTTCAAAAGCCCAAGTGTGGGCCATTGTTGAAGCTGTCATTATGTGTTTGAATCCAATGGTATCTACATGTGTGCTAAATTAATCTAGAAGACATTGGTTGCTATCTAATGCCTTGGTGATTATGATTGATTTGATTATGGGCATGGAATCTCAGCCAGATCCCTTTGTTGATGGGAGTGAAACATGTGATTAGTTTGAGGTTGAGTTCTAGATGTAAAGCAAAAACATGTGACAAGAGGAGGTGAAGGTGATCAAACACTTTATACAATTTTTGAAAACATTTGATTCTTACTAAGTTCATAATATGTTAACATTAATCTTGGATCCATACTACAAATCCTTATAGGTTGTTGATAATTATGTGGGGTGTGGGAATGCAATCCACCTTACATCTAAGTATGAAATTCATTTCACTTTTGATGATAATTTTTGAAAGGTTAAACCCTTATATCCAAGCATAGGTGGTTGTTTCAATTAATGGACTTCATGTTGAAGAAGATGAAACCGACATGTTTGGTGTTGGGGCATTTATGGAAAAAAATTCATGGGCATTGATTGCTAGGGAACTATTTCTATTTTGGAGGTTGGCTATATCTCCACCTATGTGTGTAGATCCATTTACTTGGTGGAAGATCCATGAAGGTCAATTTCCGAATGTTGGCATCCTTGCCAAACAAGTTCTTGGGATTCCAAGGTTTCAAATTGAGACTGAAAGAGTGTTTGGCCTAGTTGGTGTTTTAACAACTTCAAAGCATTGCCACTTATAAGTCCAAAATTTGGACTGGATTATTACTATCATCAAAAATTGGCCTAATGACTCGCACCTAAATTGCACACCCAATGTTGACCTGAAAGACAATTTGAAAGTTGAAATTGATTTAGCTAATTATGAGCTGATTGAAAAAGTTGCATACTTTGAGGAGTTGCAAGTTGATGAGGATTAGGTAATTCACTTAAACCTTAAACCAAAAAGAAATTATCTTTCTATTGTTCATGTCCAACTAACCAAATGACCTTTAATTTTTTAATTGATGACTTGCATTATAATGGGCAAAGTTCTATAATGAATTGGGGTTCAATTCCACTATAATTTTTTTTTATTTAATTTTTTTTTGGTATTGTTTACAAATGAACTAACATGTTCGACTTGTTAATTATAACTGCTATACATATATATAAGTTATTATGATTTTTAAAACTAACAAATACATATCCAACAATGAATTTAAATTTCATGAATGTATAAATTGTAATATAATTTTTTTTTGGTGGAATATCTAAATACAATTCCTAATACTAAAAGGAATTTTTCATTTTGTATTATTTATGTCTACAATACTAGAATTGGCCCACATTAGTTCAAATTAAACTCACGAGTTTTGATGAAAACTTTATAACATGGTTCCCATCATTTTGTAAAAATATGAAGACGATGTGTTGTTGACAAACTATCAGGCACCCACATTGCTACCATGGTAAAAATGTTAAAATCCATTCAAATCAATTATTAAAAAAATTACAAATATCCCATTTTTAGATTTAATAAGGGTAATTGAATTCAAATTTAACATTTGTTGGTTCACCTTGGCCGTACCTTCAAATAGTTTCGCTAGTCATAACAAACAATATGATAAAAGACTAATGTAGATTATGACATGAATTCCCATTTCTTTAGTAGGATTTTAATCATTGAACCTTCCCCCTCCCAAAGCAAGTATTTATTCCTATTAAACCATTGGAAAATTTGCTTATAGAACTTACATATTTTTATATTGCCTCTTGTTATAACATTAGTGTGTAACATTCTCCTTTTGATTTTCAAATTTTAACAATATGAAGATTTAAATGGCTAAAAGAAAAGAAAGGAAATCAATCATCAATTGTGTTTTTGCAACCTAATATGAACATTGGATGGAGAGTAGATGAACTAAGTAAAAGTACCCCAACTTTCGACATGTTATTTTCAATTCAAGGTGATGTGAACATGATTAATGAAATGGTTAAAGAAGGGAAGTGTTTCCTTCCTTTAAATAGTTAGGTTGGTTTATTGTGTTTCATTTGTTGTAGGTCCTTGCTAGCAATAGAGGAAGGTGCATTCAAGCTTTGGAGGCATTTGGTATATTGTCAACTTTTTTATGTCTAGTGTGTAATTTCAATCCTTATCCATTGTGGAGTTTTTCTTTGAAGGTGTGTGTGATGATTGGAAGATGGTGATTGGTGTAGAAGATTGATGATGACATGAATGATGTATAAGATGAGATTAAAAAAGATTGTTGCAGTTGGAATGGGCATCAACATGCATTAGAAAAGAGCTAAATGCATTGTTGTTTTTTTAGAGTTTTTATTCTTTGGTTATTGTTGTAACTAGAATGAATGTCTCTAAAGCAACTTAATGTTTTGGTGGACTTTGATTAGGTTTCATTACTTGTCTTCCATTGTATTTCAATACCTAAAAAAATCTACACAAATGTTCATCGCATCAACAAAGTATTTGTAATATAGTGGGGGAGAGGATTAGAAACTCTAGAGAATGTAGAACAAACTAAAGCTTTAGTTATTTATAGAAGAGAGAATGGAATGTGGAAAGGAAGTTTGGAATTTGTTATTGATTTGTCAAGGATCTATCACCAAGGGGTTGATTTTTGCTTGTTTATTGGGGACCAAAGTGAAAAGGGAGTGGGCTTATTTTAGTGCAATTTAGAAAGATAATATATTTGCATACTAAAATGTGAAATGTCAAAATGTATAATACCTTTGGGATTCTTAAAAGTTGGGTGTGAGTAATGGAATAAGGATGATTAGATGCTTGGAAGTTTGAACCTTTTGACCTATTTTCAAAAGGATTTTCTAAACATTTGAGAATGAATGTCAAAAATATTTGCTAAGTATAATGATCCTTGATGTTTTAGGAAAAAAATCCATGAGGGATTCAATCCCCAGTACCATTTTACCATTAACTTGTATTGGGCAAAAGCTAGATTAAAGTTGGAAACTAAAATATTATATTTGTAATGTTGATCATAATGAACATGGTTTTTAAATGTGAAATTGGTCAATGTAATTTTTTTATTTTCTTTTGATTGTGTGCAACAAGATCTCATGTTGACATTTTTTGTGTTATAATTCCACCATGCACAAATTCAACTCCCATCCTTTAGAGAATGCATAATGTTTTCTATCTTAATATGTTTTTTTCTTTTAGCACATTATTTAGCTTGATCTTTGGATTGGTTATTTACCGTGTTCCCAAGTTGAATTGTTGTGAGAATTGTTTTACAATATAAAGGAAGGGGTTTAAATTAACAAATTAATGTTGCACACTTGAACAATGCAAAAAAGTCAAATTTTTAAAGGAATTGATTTTTTGAGAGAAAAATGGGATGTTACCTATCTATAGATTGTTTCCATCATAAACTACGAAAACCCCAAACCTTCAAAATTATGGTTGTTTAGGGTTTAGGGTTTGTATAAGTTTGAGGGTTTAGGGTTTCATATGGAGTTCAATATGTTCACTAATGTTGGGTGGGTATTTGATTTTGATCTTTTACATTGAAATAGTATTAAAAAACCATTGATTTTAGTTCTTTGAAAATAATCAGAATAAAAAAACCATTGATTTCAATTATTTCAAAAACTTCAACAAATTAGTTTTTTATTAAATAACTAATAAATAACCATCAATTATGATGATAGTTATAATTTTTTTGAGAATAAAGTTATCTATCAACATTATTTCTTTAATTATATGAAAATTATAGCTATGAAACTTAAGAATCACCATGATAATTATCAAGGGTTTGTTCACATTTTCAACAACCACCCAAGATTAATGTCCACCCATAACATTAAAAACATTAGTGGATCATCATATAATCCTTCTACCCTTAAACACAAGTTAAAACAAATGCATTTCTCATATTATAATGCTTTAACCATTAATCACGTTAAAACAAAAACATGAAAGATGTTGAAGCCATGTAACATGGTCATATGATTTGATTGTAAAATGAAATTGATTGCAACTTAAAAAGTACATCTATGTCTTTAGCTATCACCCATGTGTTGGTTTGAAATCAACACAAAAAATTTACCCCAAAATCTTACATTAAGGTCAAATTCTCTTCCTTGTAAAAGCATTTGCACCATCACACAAAAAGATTCACTCTAAATGGGTGTGAATAAAAATGCATCCCCATCAACAACCCAACACAAAATAAAATTTGTCAAGTTTAAATTTTTTAAAAAATTAGCTATAAAAAGGAAGGTGATGATATGTTCACTTTAATATATTGCTTTCTACAACATTTAGATTATGACCACCACATTTTTTCCACATTTTGAGAAATTTTCTCATCTTGGCAAATAATCATCTTATTATCAAATTCAAAATTGTGTTATGAATAAGCAAGTTTAACAACACCTTTCAAAACTTTTGTGTTTTATACAAGATGTAAGTGTGCATGCAACAACCAATGTGTCCCATGTTGATGTGGTGAACTATAGAAAGAGGAAGCCTAGTTAAATGATATATATGAATTTTAAACATGAAAAATTTTGCAATTTTTTTTACTAAACCCTTTGTTAACTTGATTGATGGTGCTTGTTTTGCCAACATCATGATTGAGTTTCTTCTCCATAGCTTTGAAAATTTTGCAACAAAACTCAAACCTTTAGATTTAGATTTTTGTATAATGCATTCAACCAATATTTTTGGTGGATTTTCCTCTTATACTTATCATCTACACCCAATATTAGGATCAAATATAAAGTGAAGGGAGGAGAAGTGTGCCTTTTATGCATTTTGTATGTATGAGTCAAGGCAAAACTTATTAAACAAATGGGATGTTTTGCTTTGTTCTTTTAGCATTTGTTTGATAGTTTATTCTTTCCAAAACTAAAACTTTCTTGCAAATGATGTTCACAAATATTTATTGCATGAAATATCACTCTTTTTAATAAACAAAACATTGCCCATAGTGTTCAACAATGAATTTGCATTTATAATTGCAAGTAGTGAGTTTTCAAAAATAAGTCATGCTTGTTTGCTTTAAGCACCTATCATGAACATCAAAACTATCAAGACAACAAGAATTCCTAAGGACATGAACCGACCATGACAAAAATAGGACTAATTTTAAGTCCAAACATGAAACATAAAATGTGCAAGATGTAAATTCAAACATAACTTTATTATGAAACATGAAAAAAAATGAAAACACGGATTATGGTGTAAGATCATATTCAAAATTGGTGTTGAACAAACTAAAAGTAACACAAGGATAACTACCTCCATTTATACATTGCTAGGGACCTAGCTCAAAAAATAATTTCAAATTTTTTCAAAAGATCTCAAAAATCTTACCCTATGTCAAATTCAAGAGATCTCAAAATATTTCAAAAAATCTTTTGGGAAAAGTTTCTAATTCCATTATGAATGTACAATAAACGAGAAGATGAAAGGTGGATGTTGATGGATGAACTTCATCCATTATGATGATGTCAACAATGATGTTGGTGATGATGTTCATGATGATGCTAAAAATGTTGCTAACAATGCTATTGGTAATGATGTTTGGGATATCATATGTATAAGAAAAGGGTTAGTCTACAAGGTGTTAGGTTGTTCAAGGGCATGGCAATAGGGCAATGGCCTTGAAACCCAAACCCAAGAACAATAGAACAATGATGTAACCTACCCTTCCTCAACATGTGATGACATTGTTGGTGAGTGTTTATCATTGTGAAACATCTCCAGGCATATGGCAAGCCTTTTCATTTGTTTGGTGAAAGTGTACTAAAATGTGAACTCCCACCATACCAATGGATTTGCCCTACATGTGAGCTTTGGTTATTACAATAGGTAATGCCATTACACTCCAACCCTTGGGTTCTACCCTTAGTTCAGTAAAAGTAATGCCATGTTGACGAGGCATTACCCTACACAAAAAATTAACATAATTTGAATCTACCACCTTGAAATTATCTTATAGATTTGTAAAATGCCTTGTAAAGTTGCAAACAAGATTATATTCCATTAAAGTTGTTTCATATCCAAAAGAAAAATTAAGTTAAGTTTCTATGTTTTAAAAATTGTGTTAAAAATCATGCGGGGTCATTATTTGTGTTAAGAAAAGGTATTGTTGGGGATATTATGTGAAGGAGCTTTAATTTCCCAACTTATTATTATTTAAATTTATAATATCCAATATGTATTTAAATGACCATAAACTCAATTTTAATAATATATTTGAATTGAATTTTGGCACCATATATTTTGTTTGAATTTCAATTTTAGTTGGAGGCATGAAAAGTGATGAAGGAGGGTGGTTGTGCACGATTAAATAAACATGATGCATGAAAAAATTCAATTTAATTTTAGAAACACATCAATAGACATTTTAGTACTAAATCACATTTTAGATGATGAAGGCCATTGTTTTCATTCAAAAATTCATTACAAATAATGGAAATTTGATTTATTTGCATGCATAAAAATACACAAAAAAAGAGATGAAATTTGGCTTTCACAATCAAATCGAATGAGGTGTGCATTGAAACCCAAGTAAGTGAATTATTAAGTAATAACATTCGAAACTTTATCAACTCCTTGTCAACCAAGTAAGTACCACCTCATTAATGTTACCTCCTTTATTTTGAACCTTCAATATCCATCATATACATCCTATTAATTGAACCTACTAGCAATTAATACTTATTATAAGTACATATGCTATATTTTTGATAAAATAAATATGAATTACAAAAAAAAATGTCCCCCAAATATTATAAACACATTATTGTATGTAAAATTTGATGTCATTATGTGCACATCTTTTTAACCTTGCTCAAATCCTTTATTTGTAGTTGCTTTAATTTAATCAAATTAAGTTTGTTTAATTTCCAATGGTGGTGGAAGTTCATTATAGTGACAAATGATACATTCTTCTTCATTTCAACATCAAGGACTTTTTTGGAGGAATTTCCAAAATTTTCACACTAGTTTCTTAATTTTCTTTTTGAGATCAAATTTGAAAATTTCTAATCTTATGCCTTCTTTGAAAATATTGATCCACTATTCATCAAATAATTTCACCACATGGTCATTCTCAAACATTACTTTGACATCTTATTTTTTATTGACACAATAATTTCATTATTTGAATGTCACACCATGGAATCATCTCCTTCAAAGTGGAACAAATTAATTAAACAATATGTTCTTGGGGCTTGAAACAAAGCTACATGTCATTGATATGTTTAGAGGAAGTGAACTACTTGTGATCTTGTCATTTGGAGAAAAAATGTTTCCATTTTGGTTTATGTGCTTGGTGTGAATCCATGCCAAAAACTAAGACATGATTTCCAAGTGATTTTTGTATCAATGTATGACAAAGACTATTGGAGATGGTGGAACCAATGGAAATGGTAGAATGCATAACATGACACTATTATTAATAGTTTTAACTAGATAAATTGATTCATTTCAAAATGTGAGTTTGGATGTAGTCTAGCTTCCTTAATTTCCTTTCATCACCCTTTTTATCTATTTCCACAATATTGTTTTCCGAACACTTTTCATTTCTTTCCATGCACACACAAATATAGCTTAATGTGATGAAATCCAAACAAGCAAGGTACTTGGATGAAATGTCCAATTTTGAAGGAGAAGGGAGTACACATGTTGATGAAAAAATTGGGATCATAAATGGTAAATGTTGTGAATAATATCAAAGATTCATATTTAAAATCACGATGCCTTGGTTATTTTGACTATGTTTGTTGATGAAATTACAATTGCCATTATTTACATTGTTCATTACAAGTTTAGTTTTTTTTCTTCTTTTGGCATATATGTGATTAAGTTTAAAATTCTAGCTTCCCTCCATGTGCACATGCATATTTCATGTTTAGAAAGAGGAGGCATGCAATGTACACCTTGCAACCAAAAATTAATGTATTTCATCATCCATGTGATTCCATCCTTTATAATTGAATGGTGAACTATTTAATGAACTTTAACATATTAAGGAATGGGCATTTTAATTTCTAAACTATTACGTACCTTGTTCAAAATTGCTTGTGCAAACCTAAACTTAAAATGGTGATCCAAATTTTTTTCACCCATGCTTCAAGAATCACCGTGAGAAGCCTAATGAAACACCATTTTTTTTCTTTGAATCAAGATTAGAACCCCACTTACTTTTGATACAAAGCTTGAAACAAATTTTTTTGCTCTTAACACCCAAGGTAAAGGCTAAATCAAATGAGCCTTAGAACTTGATTTTACATAACGTATATGAATTTTTTTGGAGATGTACAACATTCTCACATGGATTGGATTAATGTTGAGTGGGTATCATATTTTAAAGGGACTAATAATGTCCTTTTATTTAAAATTTTGAAAGATTTCTACTAAGTCAAACCCTTGTAGGTTGAAAAAAAATCATATTATATACCAAGCTAGTATGAATACCTTGGATATTGGAAAAAAACACTTGGTAATACCAATAGTTGTGATTTTCAAAATGTGATAGCAACCAATAACAATATTGATATGTTATTTCATGAGGACATTTACCTTCATTGAAACGGTAGATTGCATTTTGATAAAATTTTGCAGTTTTTTTTTTTTGGGTGGGGGAAATGAAAAAAAATTATATACATAAAAATCAAACAAAAAATGCATTTCTTGAGTTTCAATCTTAGTCTTTCAAATGTATTCAACTATAGTATAATATTAAAAGTCATCAACACAACAATAGTCTTCTTCTAACAAGCTTCTTAGTTACAAACAAAAAAGAATTCACTAGGGTCTTCCTTCCACTTGCGCATTCAATAATCAAAGGCCATAAAGAAATATGAAACGTTAATTTTTGAAATCTTAAGTTCTTTATTGATATTAGGTAGCATTGTTAATGGGAAAGGGAAATATTGTTTTCAATTGGTATATTCAAAAGACATGTACTAATTTTGGTTTATTGATAACAAGACAAGTATGCCTCACATAACTCAACACCCACAAACACATGCTCCTATTTATAACCCATTTTGGGTTTCATTGGATGAACCTTAGTGGCCAACCCCAACCCCCTTCCCTTGGTATAACTAATCCCACCTACTTACACACTAATATGCCCAACTACCTTTTTACATCTCATGTTTCCCTCTCATATCACCTCCTTCCCTTTCCCCCATTTTTTCTTCTCTTTGTTCAAGCTCACAAAAGGAGCTTGTGGAGGGAGTTCAAGCTTGTTGAAAAAATACAAGGAATTTTGTTCCTCTCATCTCCTTCCTTTTTCTCGTTTTTCCCCTCTTTTTTTCCTTTTTTATACATCTTGTTGATACAAGGGGTTAAGTTGCTTGTGGCAACCTTTGTGGTTATCATATATATTTTTACTACCACATGGAATTGAACTCGTACCATTTTTTGTGTTTTTTTCTTTTATTCTTTCCTTTCCCTTGTGGAGGCAACCTTAATGGTTGTCATCCATTTTATTTTTTCTCCTTGCATTATTTTCCCCTCTCTTTCCTTTGCTCTTTTCTCTCTACCTCCTTTCCCTCATGGTGGTGAATAACCTCAAAGGTGGCCATCTTCTTCTCTTCCTACTATGGGGAGTCTCAACACCCCCACAACATTACTTTTTGTTCAACATTTCTCTATTTCTCTCCTCTCCTTCCCTTTCCCCTCTTTCTCTTTCCTTTCCTTTATGGCAAAGCCCTTCATGCTCATCATCTTCTTTTCTTACTTTTTTTAGTTATTTTTTGGTGTTTTCTTTGTTGTATTTTTTGAGTTTTGTAGGGCATGAGTGACGTGTTTTGTTGTTTTTGGGGTTATTTCCATTATTTCACAACATTTTTGTATAGTTTGAAGTCCAATTATTTGGGGGTTGATCATCTTTTATGTACCTCAAGTGTATGTATTGCAATGTGCCTTTGGGCACCTTTTCAATACCTACATTCGAAATTGACCTTTTATTATCATTGAAGGCTAGAAAGTTAGCTCAAATAAAATCAAATCAAAAAAAAAATTTCAATACCCACGTTTTGTGATGCCAAGTACATCTAGTCTTTTTTGGGGTTTGTAAGTTTAATTCATGGTTAGTCTATAAGAGGCAATAGTAGGCAAGTAAGTGGGTCAACGTGAGAGAGGGTCATGTCAATGGGTAATAAGTAGCTTGGTGAGGAAATATAAGTACCTATTTTTCTCGGTGTAATACTTTCATCTTTTCATGGCATCATCACCTATTTGGTGAGTAGGTATATAGATGCAAGTAGGTTGCTTCAAGTAGTAGGTAGGCAATAAGTTATTATGTAAGTCAAAAAACATTTGCCTCTTAGTTGGTAGATAAGGGGAGAAATGAGGTTAATAAGTAAGAGGAGACAAAAATTAGTATTAAATAGGGTAAGAATGCTAGCCACGAATGGTTGATAGGGGAACCCAATGGAAAAATATCTCAATCCAATCACCATCAATCCAAACTAATGTATTTGTGGGTTTTAGTTCACTTTGGCTAACCATTATGAATCTCTATAGCAAGATTTCATTCAAGAATTTTCCTTTCTTTTCTTTTCTTTTTTCAATTTTGTGGCTTCCAAAGTTTTGCACCTTTTTCATTTAAAAATAAATTGTTTTCAAATGTACCCTTAAGATGAAAATTTCCAATTTTGTTCAATTTTTTTGTCACCATAATATAAAATTTTGCCCAAAAAAAGGAAGCTAAGACTTCCAATGATATTCTTAGCCAACATTGGACTTCACCAATATAACCAATTCCACATAGGAATGTAAGAACTTGTTAAGGTTAGTAGGAGCTATTAAGGTGATGATGAAGTCAAATTTGCTTATAACCACTGTTTGTTCAGAGTAATATAGTAATTTAATTTATTTCATGGATTATCATTGTAAACGCCTCATCATAAGACAAAAATGGCTTTTCTTGGAAATTTAAATCAATGAAACGAACATTTAAAAAAATTAAAAATCTAGGCCATGTAGCTATGGTCATAGGCTCCAAATGGCATGTTAATGGGGAAGTCAATTTAAAATAGGCATAATGATTAGTCCGTCACAATTTGGTGATTTACCTATCTAATGCATCAAATAGTAAATTAATAATTTTTCAATCTGACCAATTGTATCTTAAAGATTCCAAGAAGCATTTAGGGGCCAAATTGAACCACAAGTGGAATTGGTAGACCACCAACCAATTCTAAGGTCAATTTTTTGATATAACCAAAGTGCCGATCATGCATAGGAAGATTTATCCAAATTTGACTAAAACTGAACTAAGATATGAACATAAAAAAAGGATTAGGGTACCTACTAAAACTAAATAGAGAAATTTGAAAAATAGAGATTCCAAGGCTATGTTGGAGACAGAAGGGAATGGGCTATTGGTGATGTGAGAGAAAAAATAGTAAGTAATTAGTATCTACAAACATTTAAAGTAACAACGAGTTAAATGCAACATCAAGTTTGAAACATTTGCAATACAATGCCCAACATGAAAAAAAATACAAATTTTTTTTATTGTACCTGCACAATGATTAATGTTGTAAATATCTTTTTTACATAATAATTTCAAAGAAAAACATGTGATGTAATGGTTAGAATCCTCCCTTTAACCCAAAGGTTCAAGGTTCAATATTTTTCCCAATTGTTTTTTCCAACAAACAAAATGGATGAAAACATCCATAGAACAATTAAATAATTTTTAAAAATTAGTTGCTTGCCTTTAGGAAGTAATTTCCTTGGGGAAAAGAAGATTAAGTGCGAGTCCCAAGCAAATTCCCAGTGGAATAAAAAAAGTTTTCCAATGAAAAAACTTCCTTGAAGAACAATGAATTTTCTTTAGGTAAGGGCCCAAGTTCTTTAGGAAGAAAAGCACCTTCCCCGGGGAACAATGTACTTTCCCTTGGGAGAGGCCCAAGTTCTTCAAGAAAACATATGTTCCAAATAATTTTGCATTCACAACTATTTCATGTTTGTTTTTATATAATCTTGTGACCTATCATTGGAAAGGTTTCGAGGAAAGTTACAACTTTATAGTTGGAAACATTTCAATTAGAATTCATATGAAAAAGTTATGTTCAAACAAAATTTCAAAGACATTTGTTCCTCGGGGAACATGGCTACTCCCCTAAGCAACTTAAGCCCTTGCTCCCCCTTGGGCACATGGTTGTTCCTCGGGGCAATTTAAACTCCTTTTTCACGGGGACATGATTGTTCCCTAGGGGAAAAAAAGGTCCCTTGTGCAATTTCAGCTCCTTCTCTAGGGGGACATGATTACTCCCTAGGGAAAAATGTAACTTCCTTGAGGAACAATGAACCTTCCTTGGGGAAAGGCCCAAGTTTTTCAAAGAAACATAAGTTCTGAATTTTTTGCAATTATAGTCATCTCATGTTCATTTTTATATAAACTTGTGACATATCATTGGAGAGGTACATAAAAAAATTACAATTTTGTAGTTGGAAGCATTTCAATCAAAGCTCATATGCAAAAGTTATGAACACACAAAATTTTATACATATTTGCTCCCAAAGGAACATGGTTGCTCTTTGGGGCAACTTAGGTCCATTTCTCTTTGGGGCGATCCATGTGCATGGGGGAACAATTTAAATTGTGTTTTCATGGGGAACAACCATGTTCCCTAGGGAACAAATGTGTTTGAAACTTTGTGTGATCATATTTTTTTGCATATGAGCTTTGATTGAAATGCTTCCAACTACAAAGTTGTAGCTCTCTTCCAAACCTTTCCAATGGTAGGTCGCAAGTTTATATAAAAATGAACATGAAATGACTATCATTATAAAAATATTCGGAACATATGTTCCCTAAGGAACTTGGGCCTTTCTTCGGGGAAAGTTCATTGTTCTCCGGGCAAGTTGTTTTTTTCCTTGGGGAACAATCATGTCCCCGGGGAGGAGTTTAAGTTGCCCCATGAAGCAATTTAAACCTTCTTTTCCCTATGGAATAATCATGTTTTTGGGGAAAATGAACTAAAGTTGCCTCAAGGAAAAATTTAATTTTTTTTTCTAGGAACATTCATATCCATAGGGAGAAGGAGCATAAGTTGCCTTGGGAAAAAAAAATAATAATAATTCCCTAAGAAACAATCATGTTCCCAAGGAGGAGCTTAAGTTGCCATGGGGAACAACTTAAACCCATTTGGGTTTATCATTTTGTTTGTGAATGAAAAAGAGAATTCAAGAAAAGGTCAAAACCTAGAACCTTTGGTCTATAAGGGGTATTCTAACCATTGCATTAATTTTTTTCCTTTGAAAATAATGTAAGAAAAAAAAACCATTAACCATTTTGTGAGTACAATATATTAAAAATTTAAATCTTTTTTCCTGTTGGGCACTATACTAGATTGCACTGTAATTGTGTCGAACCCAGTGCTACATTTAATTCGTAGCGACTATTTAGTGTTTTCCTATCATTTGAAAATTCATCAAAAACTACAAATGATCACCAAAAGCTGATGATACCCACCAATTATCCATATGGACCAGCTATTGTGAGTAACCTACCTGGCGTTAGTGTTCGTTGTATTAATCAATTGGGGGTGGGGAGGGTTTAGGGTTGGGTGTTCAAAGTGATTTTTTTGAGGGTGATGAGCCTCTCTCACAAAGCACTCACATTATGTAGTAGTACAAACAGGTTTGGGCAAGGAGAGTACACACTATAACATATAGTGTGGTGCTATTGGGAACAGCTTGGGGAACACACAAGAACTTAGAGAAATCACTCCTTGCCATCCTCTCCCTCATTTCTATTGCTTATCAAGGGACCAGGGTAAACAAGCACCTACCCAGGTACCTTGAACTTCTTGAGCCAGGCCTTATTATTATACCTAGTGGCCACATTTGACTTGGGAAGTGTTTAAATTTGGAGCCAAAATATGAGTGGCATATTGAGCCCTTGCAAGGAGGAGATGATTTCATGCAAACAGCAACAACAGAAGAAGAAGAAGAAGAAGCTATTTCAAGGAACAAGGCAGCAAACTGGAGGTGAAGAAAAGCATCAATTAATGTCAATTTTAGAGAAACTTCTTCTCTAAGTTGAAGTCTGATAAGTATAGTTGTAGTAGGATCACATAGAGAGTGGCAGCTGCAGTTTTAGCATGGGAAAAACTTGTACTTGTCCAGAAACTGTTGTCAGCTAACTACAGAAAATTCTTGGGATATCAAAGGAAAGTGGCTCTTTAGCAACGTCCAAAGCTTGAATTGTGTAGGTGATGAAAAAAATGAAAATTTTCTTTGGTCATTCTTAATAGGGACCCATGGTCATAAGAAGGATAAGGGATATTAGCCCAGGCCAAAAATGGTGACAAACAGTTTTAAGAATAGGGTTTTCATGCAGCCAATGAGATGGTTCAACATGCACCTTGGAGGGTTCATATTTTTTTCCTTTGGGGGAGAGAAGGGGGCGGAGGGGGAGGGGTCCATTTTTTGGGATTTTGGTGTTCCCACCATGTCCCCAATCTGTTCCCTATAGGTTCCCAAAGCCCTTTTTTTTTCCTTTTGGGGGAGAAAAGGGCGAGGGGTGTTTTTTTGGTGATTTTGGTGTTCCCACCATGTCCCCGATCTGTTCCCCAAAGGTTTTCCCAACATTTTCCCTCCTTGATGTGTTTCCCCAAGATGTTCCCAATAGCACCAAACTTTATCCACAGTTTTTACCCAAAGTTGAAATTTCATTAAGCTGGGCCAAAGGGAAGCACCTCTATACTTCTATTTTAAGGAGTGCCCAATGTTTCCAAGAAAAAGTAATGGGCCAATCAAAGTGGCTCATTGCCAAAAAAACAATACAAAAAAGACTTTGTGTGCAAGCGGCCCCAAGTAACTAATACGACCCACAATAGACAGGTACAACCCATAATAGAGTAGTATAATTGACATTAGATGGTGGTTTTTAAATTTGGTGATAAGCGTGCTGCCGTGTTTAGCACTTTACTGTGTATAGGCTAGTAGGTACTCATTACTAAGCAAAACTAAACTGGGCTGGTTGCATGTCCCTCACTCCAACAACAAAACCCCATTTCAGTAAGTACTTACATCTGATAAGATTAGAATCAGTCAGTCAGCAAATCAACATTATGGACCTCAAAGCTCTAAAAACAGAGTGGAATGGCTTGTATTTTTGTGGTGTAGACCACCTTAACAAGATCAGTTGATTTGAACATCTGCAAGCTGAAAAGCAGAGCAAGACCTGCAAGTTTTCGATGATGGCAGAGCTGCAACAACGA